>Ga0307954_1000274_pt1 | contig 28535 bp, 22 predicted proteins | sample OrgLakmetagen437_FD_201822 | JGI IMG/M metagenome (GOLD analysis project Ga0307954, IMG submission 201822) | Saline water microbial communities from Organic Lake, Antarctica - #437 | ecosystem: Environmental > Aquatic > Non-marine Saline and Alkaline > Saline | place: Antarctica: Organic Lake... | reverse complement strand
TCCGAACCCGCACCCTCTGGGTGATCCATAAAACACGTCCCTCGCAGCCGTCAACACTATGATTTATATAGGAAATAATGAGTTCAGGACAGCGAAATCATAGATTTACTTGGGGAATGCGGGTTAAAGCACCTGCCGCGTGACCAATTCAGCCAAGCCGCCCTGCATGAAATTGGCTCATTCGTCACCCTGTTCCGTGTCAGGCGCTATGCGAACGAGTTTCTGAGCAAAGTGGACCTAGCCACTGTCCCAAGCGCCGATACCATTCCAGACGCTCAGGACGACTTGACCGACGACGACACGGCAATTGTATCCGCCGCCATACAAGCCGAGGTCAGCACCAGTGACTTTGTCATCAAGCGGCTCATGTCCGAGCTATCGGGCCACCAGTTCGAAGAGTTCATGGCGCATCTGTTGGAGTGCATGGGCTACACGGCCCGCGTCACATCAAAGTCAGGCGATGGTGGCGTGGATGTTATCGCCCACATGGACCCGCTTGGTTTTCAGCCGCCAATCGTCAAAGTGCAATGTAAACGGACGACCGGCCAAACTCCACGGCCAGACGTTGACCAATTGCTAGGCACGTTGGGCGACGGAGAATATGGCTTGTTCGTCAACCTTGGCTCATTTGCTAGAGGCGCAGTTGAGTTGGAACGGAACCGCGCCAAACTGCGCCTGATCAACGGCGAACAGTTCGTCGAACTCGTTTTCGAACATTACACAAGCTTGTCGCCCCGCTACCGTGCAATGATTCCTTTGAAACAGATTTTCGTCCCCGATCTGCAACAGGACTAGACTTCTTTCCGAACCCACGAGACGTGCCGTGACCGAGCAGGCGTTGCGGTGCTTGACCTGCCCGCCGGTTCATCGCGCGGTGTTACCGGCGATCTGTTACCCTAAATGTTACCCCAAGCCAAAATACCCCAAAGCCGCCTGAAGCGGATCAAGCTAACTATTTGCTTTCTTTGGGATTTTTGGCTCCGGCGGTAGGGATCGAACCTACGACCAATTGATTAACAGTCAACTGCTCTACCGCTGAGCTACGCCGGAACTGGAGTTTCGTTACCAATGCAGCTTCAAAAGGTCCAGAGGGTTTGTCCAAAATCATTTAAAGTTATTCGTGCAGAGTTACGACCTGTTGACGTTCACCTCTGGCGAATGACGGTTGCAGCGATGGCGATGAAAGCACTGTAGTTTTCGTCTGTCTTGCAGCAGCGCATTACTATCCCCCTGTATTTCTTTAGCTTTCCAAAGAGGTTCCCGATCAGGTTCCGCCAATCGTAGGTATCTTGGTCGAATTCAGAGGGAAACCTGCGGTTTGATTTGGGCGGGATTGACCTGCCCCTTTTCTCAGTGCCATTCGAAAGTAGAGCCTGTTGTCTTTTTGTGTGCCATCATTCGGCGGCGTAAGCACTGGGCGCAGGCGCGGAGCCATCAGGTCGCTCAAGCGGCTGCGACCATTGCATTTTGTCGAAGGGTCTCGCCGCTGCGACGTCTGCCGGTGTCTGATACGTCAAGTGGCTCGTTCGGGCGTTCGGTATTGCACTCGATCCTCACTTCGCGGGCCGCCTCTATCTCTCCGGCGGTGGGGTTCAGCCGGTCGCGCAAATCGTTCATCAGCGGGGGCGGTGTGACCTGATGCGGGGGATGTCCGGCACATGGACCCCCCCTCAGCGGACGGCGTGACCCGAGGCAAAGGTGTCGCCACGCGACAAGACGTGACGGGCGGCGTGCCGCCCCGCGCTCAGGCCGTCAATCCGCGCCCGTGCAAAAGCGGCTCCACCCCCGGCAGACGCCCACGGAAGGCCTCGTAAAGCTTGGCAGGATCCTCCGAGCCGCCGCGCGACAGGATGTGACGCTCCAGCGCCTGTGCCCGGCTCGGGTCGAAGGGCCCGCCGCCCTCTTTGAAGCTGGCAAAGGCGTCGGCATCCATCACTTCGGACCACATGTAACTGTAATAACCGCTGGAATAGCCATCGCCCGCGAAGACATGCGCGAAATGCGGGCTGGCATGACGCATCGCGATCGCGCGCGGCATCCCCAGATCGTCCAGAACCGCCCGCTGCGCCGCCATCAGATCGTCGGGCGGCGAATCCTCGTGCAAGCTCAGATCGACCAGAGCCGAGGCGAGATATTCCACCGTCTGGAACCCCATGTCATGCGTCGTGGCGGCCAGAAGGCGCTGCAGCATGTCGCGCGGGATCGGCGCACCTGTCTCGACATGGGTGGCGTACCGCTCCAGCACCTCGGGCACTTCCAGCCAGTGCTCGAAAAGCTGGCTGGGCAGTTCCACGAAATCGCGCGCCACGGATGTGCCCGACAGCGACTCAAAGGTCACATCCGACAGCAGGTGGTGCAGCGCATGACCGAACTCGTGGAACAGCGTGCGCGCGTCGTCATAGCTCAGCAGCGCCGGGTCGCCCTTGGCGAAATTGCACACGTTGATCACCACCGGCCCCTGCACCTGCGGTCGCTTGGCCTGCCCGCGCATGGAAGAACACCACGCGCCCGAGCGTTTGGAGGCGCGCGCGAAATAATCACCGATGAACACCGCCACATGCCGCCCGTCGCGTGTCACCTCCCAGGCGCGGCAATCGGGATGATAAAGGGGCATGTCGAGCGGCGCGAATTCCAGCCCGAAAAGCCGGTTCGCGCAGCCGAACGCCGCCTCGATCATCCGGTCGAGCGAGAGATAGGGTTTGAGCGCGGCCTCATCGAGATCATGCTCGGCCTGACGCCGTTTCTCGGAATAATGGCGCCAGTCCCACGGCTCCAGATCGCCGTTGATCCCGTCGGCGCGCATCATCGCGGTGAGCGTTTCCGCGTCACGACCGGCTTGTGCGCGGGCCGGTTCCCATACGGCCATCAGCAGATCGCGCACCGCCTGCGGCGTCCCCGCCATCTCGGTTTCAAGCTTGTAGGCGGCAAAGCTGTCATAGCCCAGAAGCGCCGCGCGCTCGGCCCGCAGCGCGAGGACCTCCTCGGCGATGGCGCGGTTGTCGGTCTCGCCGCCCATGGCCCCGCGTGCGGTCCATGCCTGCCAGGCCCGCTTGCGCAGATCCCGGCGGGCCGAGAATTGCAGGAACGGCACGATCAGCGAGCGCGACAGGGTGATGACCGGCGCGTCCAGCCCCTTGTCAGACCCCGCCGCACGGGCCGACGCCACCACGAAATCCGGCAGCCCGTCCAGATCGGCCTCGCCCAGTTCCATGTGCCAGCCTGCCTCATCGGCGAGCAGGTTTTGTGTGAACGCGGTGCCAAGTTCCGCCAGACGCGCCATGATCTCGCGCATCCGCGTGTCCTCGTCGCCGGTCAGCGCGGCACCGGCCCGGCGGAACGCGCGATGCGTCAGCATCAAGAGCCGCTCTTGCTCGGGGCTCAGCCCCAGATCCGCGCGCGACTGCCACAGCGCCTCGACCCGCGCGAACAGCGTCTTGTTGCCATAGATCTCCGAGGCATGGGCGGCGAGTTTCGGCCCGAAATCACGCTGCAATTCTTGCCGCCTGGGATTGCTGTCGGCCCCGGCCAGCGTGAAGAACACCGAACAAACCTTGGTCAGCGCCTTGCCCGAGGCTTCCAGCGCCTCGATCGTGTTGGCGAAACTGGCGGGCTCTGGGGTGTCGGCGATCGCCTCCACCTCGGCCCGCGCCTCGCGCAGCGCCGCCTCGAAGGCGGGCGCGAAATCGGCGTCCGTGATCTGGTCAAAGGGCGCGATGGCAAAGGGCGTCTGCCAGTCAGCCAGCAAGGGATTGGTCATCTCTGTCTCCTTCCGTGCCACAAATCGGGCAGTCGTCGCGACGCTGCAGGCCGATCTTGCGCGTCTCGCCGTAAAGCGCATCGTAGATCAGCATCTCGCCGCGCAAGCATTTCCCCGCCCCTGTGATCAGCTTGATCGCCTCGACGGCCATCATCGCCCCGACGACGCCGGGCAACGGACCAAGCACGCCGGCCTCGGCGCAGGACGGGGCAAGGCCGGGCGCAGGGGCTTCGGGAAAGATGCATTGATAGCAGGGCGCACCGCGTGCGGGATCAAAGACGCTCAACTGCCCTTCCCATTGCGACAAGGCCCCTGAAATCAGTGGCTTGCCCTGCGCCGCGGCCGTGGCATTGGCCAGATACCGCGTCTCGAAATTGTCGGTGCCGTCAAGGATCAGATCGTAATCGGCGAAAAGATCGGCGGCGATCTCTGGCGTCAGTCGGCGGCGGTAAGGGCGCAGCACGACATGCGGGTTCTGCGCCTCGACCCGTTGCAGGGCCGATTGCGCCTTGGGCAGGCCGATATCCGCGTCATCATGGATGACCTGACGTTGCAGGTTGGAATTGTCGACATCGTCGCCGTCGATCACCCCGATCGTGCCCACCCCGGCGGCGGCCAGATAGAGGATCGCCGGCGATCCGAGACCGCCCGCGCCGATGACCAGCACCCGCGCCGCTTTCAACGCCTTCTGCCCCGGCCCGCCGATCTCGCGCAGCACGATGTGACGCGCGTAGCGGTCAAGCTCCGCCGCGCCGAACAGCGGCTTTTCGGCCTTGTCGGCGGCCTCCTGCGCCGCCTCTGCCTCGCGCGCCCCTGCCCTGTTGCGTAACCTGCCAAGCCCCGCGCGATAGACCAGCACGAGGCCCGCCGCCCCGCCAATCAGCAGCCAGAGCGCCGCACGCTCGCCCGTGGCGGCCCGGATCGGATGACCGAAGGGCAGCACCAGATGCGCAAGCGTCACCGCGACCCAGAGCCCCGCGATCATCGCCCATCTCAGGCGCCGGGGCGTACCCATGGCGGCGCCCACACCCCACAGAACCGCCGCCATGACCAGAACCAGCACCATCAGCGCATCCCTGTCGAGCCAAAGCCACCGGTCCCGCGCGCCGTCTCGTCCAGATCGGACGCGACCTCGATACGCGCCTGCACGACCGGGGCAACAACCATCTGCGCGATGCGGGCGCCATGCGCGATCTCGAACGGCTCTGCCCCGGCATTCATCACGATCACGCCCAGAGGCCCGCGATAGTCGCTGTCGATCGTGCCGGGGCTGTTGGGCAGCGTGATCCCGTGGCGCAGCGCCAGACCAGAGCGCGGACGCAACTGCACCTCGTAGCCCGCGGGCACCGCGAGCCGCAGCCCGGTTGGCACCAGCGCCCGCGCACCGGGTTCCAGAACCACGGCGCGGCGGTCGGGAAAGTTGGCGCGCAGATCCGCGCCGGCCGCGCCCGCTGTCGCATAGCCAGGCAAGCCTAGCGATTGATCCGCGCCGTCGTCCCATTGCACCGCGACCGTCAGCATCCGCCACCTTCATCTTGCCAAAAATACTCGAAAAGTCTCAGGCCAGCACCTGTGCGATCCGGTCGGCCAGTTGCCGCGCAACGTCCCTCTTTCCCATGCGTGGCCATGTCTCGGCCCCCTCGCCGGTGATCAGGGTCACGGCGTTTTCCGTGCCGCCCATGATCCCCGTCGCATGGCTCACGTCATTGGCGAGGATCCAGTCGCACCCCTTGCGCGCGCGTTTCGCGGTGGCGTGCTCGACGACATCATGCGTTTCGGCGGCAAAGCCTATGACCAGCCGGGGCCGGTCTTTGAGCCGGTGTGCCACGGTCGCGAGGATGTCGGGGTTTTCGACAAACTCCAGCGCCGGCATCGCGCCCGCCGTCTTTTTCATCTTGCGGTCGCTTTGACCCGCGACATGCCAGTCTGCCACCGCGGCGGCGAAGATGGCGGCATCTGCGGGCAGGGCTGCCTTGACCGCCGCCAGCATCTCGCGGGCGGTCTCGACGCGGATCACCTCGACGCCCTCGGGCGGCGGCTTGGTGGCGGGACCGGTGACGAACACCACCTCGGCCCCGAGGGCCGCAAGCGCGCGGGCGATCGCCGTGCCCTGCGCACCGGACGAGCGATTGGCGATGTAGCGCACAGGGTCGATGGGCTCGTACGTCGGCCCCGATGTGACAAGGATCCGGCGCCCCTTCAACGGGCCATCCGACAACGCCGTCTCGATGGACGCGACCATCTCGGGCACCTCGGCCATGCGGCCGGGGCCGAATTCGCCGCAGGCCATGTCGCCCTCGTTCGGGCCGACAAATCCGATACCGTCGGCCTTCAGCGTCGCGATATTGCGCTGCGTGGCCGCGTGCTGCCACATCCGGACATTCATCGCCGGCGCGATCAGCACCGGCGTGTCGGTGGCCAGAAGCAGCGTCGAGGCCAGATCATCGGCCTGCCCCGCCGCCATCTTCGCCATCAGATCGGCGGTCGCGGGAGCCACGACGATCAGATCGGCGGAGCGGCTCAGTTCGATATGGCCCATCTCGGCCTCGTCGGTCAGGTCGAAAAGGTCCGAATACACGCGCCGCCCCGCAAGCGCCGAGACCGACAGCGGCGTGACGAACTCCGTCCCGGCCCGCGTCAGCACCGGCGCGACCGACGCGCCGCGCTCCCGCAACCGCCGTATCAGCTCGAGCGACTTGAACGCCGCGATGCCACCACCGATGATCAGGAGAATGCGTTTCGAGGCGAGCATGAGCAATCCTTGTCAGTGCATCCCGCACATTAAGCCCGGGACCGCGCAGGCACAAGAGCACGCGCCGCTACTGAAACACCGCGCAGGGGTCCGGGCGGTCGGGCGCGCGCGCGGATTTGACGATGTCGAAATCGCCCTCCAGCGGTTGATCCGCTTCGGTCTGGCCCAGCACCCATATGTCCAGATCGGGGGCGGCACGCGCCAGAATCGCGGGCATGCCCCAATCGCGGCGCGCGTGGCCGTTACCGGTGATCACCGCGACCGGCCCGCCTGTCTCGTCCATCGCCCGGACGACCGCACGTGCCAGAACGGCGTCGCGCAGGCGCTGCACGCCCACCATGCCGGGCAACATGTCCTCGGGCAGCGCATCGCAATGCGCCTGCATCTGCAGGGCTTCGCGCGCCGCTTGCTGGTCGGCGGGCAGATCCTCATCCAGACCGTAGCGCGCGGCATCCCCACTGAAGGCCGCGACAAGCCCATCATCGAAGACCGCGCGCGCCGCCGCGCGCGGGACCATCGCGCCATGGATCTCCGCCTCGGGGGCGGCGGTGAAAATCGGATGATACATCGAGAAATCAGGCCAGCCGCCAGCGTCCCAGTCGATCGCGGCGGCAAGCGCCTCCGCGTCGCCGCGCAGATCGGGTGTCACGCGTGCGGCCTGATCTTCGGTCAGCATCTCGAACACGATCGCCGCCGGCTGCAGCTTTTCAACCTGGGCGGCCTGTTCGGCATGATGTGCGGGGTTGTCATGGATCTCGCCCAGCACCCAAACGTCTTGCGCCGCCCCGGGAAGGGCGGCGCAGATCGCAAGGGCCGTCAGAACGCTCCGAAGGCTCATGCCAGAAGGCTTTCCACTTCGCCCCCGTGTTTTTCAAGGTGCTTGCGCATCTTCTGGAACGCCGCCGCCTCGAGCTGGCGCACGCGTTCCTTGCTGAGGTTCAACTCCTCGCCGAGGCTTTCGAGCGTGCGGGCCCCGTCGCGCAGCTTGCGTTCCCGGACGATGAACCGCTCGCGATCATTGAGGTTGGACATCGCGTCGGTCAGCCAGTCGCGCAGGGCCTGCAGATCGTGATCCTTTTCGACAAGCTCGTCGCCACGCGACCCGTCATCCTCGAGCGTGTCGATCCACTCGCGGCCTTCATCCTCTGACGATTGTGTCGCGTTCAGCGAAAAGTCGGAGCCCGACAGCCGCCCTTCCATCATCTCGACATCGCGCAGCGGTACGCCGACCTCATGCGCGATCATCTCGCGCAGCTGGTAGCCGTCCAGTTCCTCACCCCGCGCCATCGCCTCGCGCTCGATCCGGGCCTGAACCCGGCGCATGTTGAAAAACAGCGATTTCTGGCTGGAAGTGGACCCGGTGCGCACCATCGACCAGTTGCGCATCACGTAATCCTGGATGCTGGCCTTGATCCACCAGACAGCATACGTGGAAAACCGCACGCCCCGATCGGGATCGAACTTGTCGGCGGCCTTCATCAGGCCGAGACCAGCCTCCTGAATGAGGTCGTTCATCGGCGCGCCGTAGCGACGGAACTTGGAGGCCATCGAGATCGCCAGCCGCATATAGGCGTTGATCAGGCGGTGCAGCGCCGCCTCGTCCCGCTCATCGCGCCAGGCGTATGCGAGCTTGAGCTCTGTCTCTGCATCCAGCATCTCTGCCTTCATGGCGGTGCGGGACATGTTGCTTGTCTGCGGTGCATCGAGTGGCATTTCTTTCCCCTGTCATGCGTATGGTGCCGAAGCACTCTACCGGATATGTGTACGAAGTGTTACGCGGCACAAGGAGAAGCGGATCACATCAAGGCGAGGCAAAAGGCATATGGTGGCAGCTCTGACACTTATCCTCGGCGGCGCGGCGTCGGGGAAATCGGCACATGCCGAAGATCTCGTGACCGCCACCGGTCTGGCGCGCGTATATCTTGCCACGGCAGAGCCTTATGACGCTGAAATGCATGAAAAGATTGAGTTTCATCGCCAACGCCGCGGCCCCGACTGGCGCACGGTGGAGGCCCCGTGTGACCTGCGACCGGCGCTTGAGGCTGTCGCGGCGGATGAGGTGGTGCTGCTCGACTGTGCGACAATGTGGCTCAGCAACCATTTGCTCGCCGAAAGCGACCTGTCGCAGGCCGAGGCGGATCTGATCGATGCGCTGACGCATTGTGCAGCCCCCGTGGTTGTCGTGTCAAATGAGGTCGGTCTGTCGGTCGTGCCCGACAACGCGCTCGCCCGCCGGTTCCAGACCGCGCAGGGCCGGCTGAACCAGACCCTTGCGGCGCGCGCGGACGTCGTGGTCAACGTGATCGCCGGGCTGCCGCAGATCCTGAAAGGGCACCGGCCATGAGCCGGTTCTTCTGGGTGCGCCACGGGCCGACACATGCCAGATCCATGGTCGGCTGGTCCGATCTGCCCGCCGATCTCAGCGACAGGGCGCGGATCGCGCGGGTCTCTGAGCATCTGCCCGGGGACGCGCTTGTCATATCCTCCGACCTCGTCCGGGCGCGGGCCACCGCCGATGCCATCGCCGGGCCGCGCACCCGTCTGCGCGATGACCGGGATCTGCGCGAGATCCATTTCGGCGCGTGGGAGTTGCAGGCCTTCGACACCATCCCCGATCAGACCGAGCTGCGCGCCTTCTGGGACCAACCGGGCGATACAAGGCCACCCGGCGGCGAAAGCTGGCACGAGGTCGCGGCGCGTGTCAGCCGCGCGGTCGACCGGCTCTGCCGCGCGCATCCGGGGCGCGATATCGTCGCGGTCGCGCATATGGGCGCGATCCTCACGCAGGTTCAGGCGGCGCTCGGGATCACCGCCTATGAGGCCTTCGCGCACAGGATCGACAATCTCTCGGTGACCGAGCTTCACCGGCACGGCACGGGCTGGCATGCGCGGGCGATCAATCATCTGCCATGAGGCGGAAAATGCGCCGGTCTGCCATGCGCGTGCACCTTACGTAGCGGAGGCTTCCTACCGCAAAGCCAAGACCCCCTCGACGCGGTTGCGCATGCCGGTCTAGTCTGTTTCCAATGTGATCGCACAAGGCGCGGGGAGGCGCGGGTCGTGGGACCATTGATCATCAGGCGTACCGTTCTCGGGCTGGTCACGATCTGGCTGGTTTCGGTGATCATCTTTCTGGGGGTCGAGGCGCTGCCGGGGGATGCCTGCACCGCCATTCTAGAGCGTGACGCGTTCGGCGACGCACTTGCCGCATGCCGCGAGGTGATGGGGCTCAACACCCCGGCGCTGACCCGCTATGTCGACTGGGCCGGCGGCATCCTGCGCGGCGATCTGGGGCTATCGGCCGGCGGACAGGAGCGGATATCCGAGCTGGTGGGCTACCGCATGCGCAACTCGCTCCTGTTGGCGGCGGGCGCGCTTGCCGTCGGGATACCGCTGTCGATCCTCGCAGGCGTGATCGCCGGACTGACGCGCGATCGCTGGCCGGACCTCGTGCTGTCGGTCGGGGCGATCTTCGCCATGACGATTCCGGAATTCGTCGCCGCGACCATCCTGATCCTCGTTTTCGCGATCTGGCTGGGCTGGGTGCCGGCGATCGTGCTGACCCCGGCCGATGCGCCGCCGCTGGACTTCTTTCCCGAGTTCGTCCTTGCCTCCACCGTTCTCACAATGCTGATGATCGCGCATATCATGCGCATGGTGCGCGCCTCGGTGATCGAAGTCATGGCCAGCGATTACGTGCAGATGGCGACGCTCAAGGGTGTGCCCTATTGGCGGATGGTGTTTCGCCACGCCCTGCCCAATGCGCTGTTGCCGGCGATCAACGTGATCGCGCTGACCATCGCGTGGCTTCTGGGCGGGGTCGTGGTGGTGGAGGTGGTGTTCAACTATCCCGGCATCGGTCGGCTTCTGGTCGATGCCATCTCGGACCGGGATCTGCCGGTGGTGCAGGCGATCACCATGATCGTGGCGCTCACCTATGTCGGGGTGAACCTTGCCGCCGATCTCCTCAGCCTGATGCTCAACCCGCGCCTGCGCAGTCACCAGAGTAGACGCACGTGAGCGCCCGCCGCACCACGAGACGCGGTGCGCGCGGGGCCGAAATCCTGCGCGCCATGCTGACCCGGCCCTCGGGCGTGATCGGGCTGACACTGGTGACGCTACATCTGGCGCTCGCGCTGATCAGCCCGTGGATCGTACCCTATGACTACACGTCGATGGATTCGAGCCAGACCCTCGCCGGGCCGTCGGCGGCGCATTGGCTGGGCACCGATCATCTGGGGCGCGACGTGCTGACCCGAGTGCTTCTGGGCGGGCGCGAGGCGCTTCTGATCACCGGCACCGCGACGCCCATTGCCCTTTTATGGGGCGGGGGTCTGGGGATCTATCTCGGCCTCAAGGGCGGATGGCGCGACGAGGTGGCGATGCGGCTGGTCGATGCGTTCCTCGCGCTGCCGGGCATCCTGCCGCTGCTGGTGCTGATCACCGTCTTCGGCACCGGGGGCGAGGTGCTGATGCCGACGCTGGCATTCTTCTTCGGCATCCCGGTGATCCGCGTCGCCCGCGCCGCGGCACATGAGGTGGTGGCGCGCGATTTCATCTCGGCGGCGCGGGCGCGGGGGCATCGCCCGCTGCAGATCGTGCGGCGCGAGATCCTGCCCAACGTGACCGACACGCTGCTGGTCGAGGGCGCGATGCGGTGGTCTTGGATGCTGCTGGGGTTCTCGGCGCTGTCATTTCTGGGCTTCGGCGTGTCCCCGCCCAAACCGGACTGGGGGCTGATGGTGTCGGATGCGCGGGTCTACATGTCGCTTGCCCCGTGGGGGGTGCTCGGGCCGGTGATCGCGCTTTCCACGCTGATCGTCGGGATCAATCTGACCGCCGATGCGCTGGCCAAGACGCTTGGCCTCGACCACAGTCGCAAGGCGGTGATCTGACATGGCAGGCGCCACCCCCCTTGTCGATATCCGCAAGCTTTGCGTCGGGTTCCGCGGCCGCGCGGGCGCGATGTTGCCGGTGCTGCACGAGATCGATCTGAAAGTCCGTCGCGGCGAAAGCATCGGCATCGTCGGCGAAAGCGGATCAGGCAAGAGCACGCTGGCGCTGGCCGCCATGGGCTATCTCAAGCACGGGCTGCAGAAGATGTCGGGCGAGGTGATCTATGACGGGGCCGACATGTTCGCGCGCACCGATCGGGATCTGGTGCGCATCCGGGGCGGACAGCTTGGCCTCATTCCGCAGAATTCGGGGCAGGCGCTGACGCCGACGATGCGCATCGGGCGGCAGATCCGCGAGGCGCTGCACCTGCATTGTGACCTGCCCGAGGCCGAGTACGGCCAGCGGGCCCGTGATCTTCTGGCGCAGGTGCGGCTGCCCGATCCCGCCGCGATGCTGCGCCGCTATCCGCATGAGCTTTCGGGCGGCCAGCAACAGCGCGTGGCGATCGCCATGGCGCTTGCCGGCGAGCCGGACGCGCTTTTGCTGGACGAGCCGACCACCGGCCTCGATGTCACCACGCAGGCGCATATCCTCGAATTACTGCGCGATCTGGCCACCGCCCGCAACATGGCGATGGTCTATGTCAGCCACGATCTGGGTGTGATCGCGCGGGTCTGCGACCGGGTGCATGTGCTTTACGCCGGCGAGACGGTGCTGGAAGGACCGGTAAAGACGGTCCTGCGCAACCCGGCACATCCTTATGCGCGCGGGCTTCTCGCCTCGATCCCGCGGCTCGGGGAACGCACCCTGCCCCGCGCGCTCGACGGTCGCCCGCCCGGACCGGGCGAGGCCCGGCAGGGATGCGCCTTCGCCCCGCGCTGTCCGCTGGCCACCGAAGATTGCCGCGCCGCGCGCCCGCCGATGATCGATGCGCCCGGGGCGCAGCGCACGCGATGCATCTACCCCGAGCAGGTCGCCGGGATCGCCGCGCACGCGGCCGGCACCGAACCGCAGGTCTGCGCGCCCGACAGCCCGCCCGCGCTGCGCCTGTCCGGGCTCTCGATTCGCTACGCCCGGCCGGGGCTGATCGACCGCCTCCGCCGCGCGCCACGGCCACCGGCCACGGTCGATGGGATCGACCTGGACCTGGCGCAGGGCGAGACGCTCGGACTGGTCGGCGAATCCGGCAGCGGCAAGTCGACGATCCTCAAATCCATCGCCGGGCTTCTTCCCCCTGCGGCGGGCGAGATCACGCTCGGCGATGGCACGCCCCTGCCCCGCAGCGTCGAGCGGCGGCGCCCGGACCAGTTGCGCCGCATTCAGATGATCTTTCAGAACCCCGATGACAGCCTCAACCCGCGCCACTCGGTGGCCGGGATCATCGCACAACCGCTGCGGCTGTATTTCGGGCTGAAGGACGACGCGCTGCGCGCCCGCTCGGTCGAGTTGCTGGAGATCGTCCGCCTCGGCGCGGATTATCTGGAGCGCCGCCCCGGTCAGCTTTCGGGCGGCGAGAAACAGCGCGTCGCGGTGGCGCGCGCCTTTGCCGCCGGACCCGAGATCGTGCTCTGCGACGAGATCACGTCGGCGCTCGACGTGTCGGTGCAGGCGGCGGTGCTCGACCTGCTCAACGATCTCAAGGCCGACCACGGCACCGCCTTCATCTTCGTCAGCCATGATCTGACGGTGGTGCGGGCGCTCTCGGATCGCGTCGCGGTGCTTTACCAGGGACGGATCTGCGAAATCGGGCCGGCGGCTGCCGTCTATGACGCGCCGTCGCACCCCTATACCGCGGTGCTGCTCGGGGCCGTGCTGACGCCAGACCCTGACCAGGCCCCCCGGCTGATGGCCGACGACATGGCCGAACTGACCCCGCCGGCGCGCGGCTGCCCGTTTCAGAACCGCTGCCCGGTGAAATGCGGCAGCGTCTGCGACACCGATACGCCGCCCCTGCGCGACGCGGGCGACGGGCACCTGATCCGCTGCCACATCCCGCTGGACGATCTGCGCGCGCAACAGGGCCGACGCCGAAATCCTTGAAGGATTTCGATCCGCTTTCATCGAATGAAAGCGGCACCCCAACGCAAAAGCCCGGCCGCATGGGCCGGGCTTTTTCTTGTCGTTTCGCGGTTTGCGCGGCTCAGTCGTCGCGGCTTTCGGGTGTATCGACGAAGTTGTCGAAAGCGTCGCCGCCCACCACGTCGTCCTCCCGCACCGGAGCGGCCAGCGCCGCCGCCGCAGCGGCCTCTTCCTGACGCGCCTCGATCACGACATTGTCACGCGATGTCGCGATGCGGCGCATTTCCTGCGTCGCGCGCCCGGTGCCCGCCGGGATGAGACGGCCGACGATGACGTTTTCCTTCAGGCCGACCAGCTTGTCGCGCTTGCCCTGCACCGATGCCTCGGTCAGCACGCGGGTGGTTTCCTGGAAGGACGCCGCCGAGATGAACGACCGGGTCTGCAGGCTGGCCTTGGTGATCCCCAGCAGGATCGGCTCTCCCTGTGCCGGACGTCCACCCTTGGCGATCGCCTTTTCGTTGGCCTCGTCGAACTCGAGCTTTTCCACATGCTCGCCCTTGAGAAGCGTGGTGTCACCGCTGTGCTGGATCTCCCATTTCTGCAGCATCTGGCGCACGATGACCTCGACATGCTTGTCGTTGATCTTGACACCCTGCAGGCGGTAGACCTCCTGGACCTCGTCGATCATGTAATTGGCCAGTGCCTCGACCCCGAGAATGGCGAGGATGTCATGCGGCGCGGGGTTGCCGTCCATGATGTAGTCGCCCTTCTGGACGTAATCGCCTTCCTGCACCGGGATGTGTTTGCCCTTGGGCACCATGTACTCGAACGGCTCGAGCGTGTCGTCGGCCGGCTCGATGGTGATGCGGCGCTTGTTCTTGTAGTCCTTGCCATAGCGCACATAGCCGTCGATCTCGGCGATGATGGCGTGATCCTTGGGACGCCGCGCCTCGAACAGTTCGGCCACACGCGGCAGACCGCCGGTGATGTCCTTGGTCTTGCCGCCCTCACGCGGGATCCGCGCCACGACATCGCCGGCCTCGACCTTCTGGGTGTCCTCGACCGACAGAATCGCGTCGACGGACATCTGGTAGGCCACCGGGTTGCCGACATCGTTGCGCATCGGCTCGCCGTCGTCGCCGACCACGAAGATCTCGGGCTTGAGATCGTTGCCGCGCGGTGCCGCGCGCCAGTCGGTCACGATCTTCTGGGTCATGCCGGTCGCCTCGTCGGTCACGTCGCGCACCGAGATGCCCGTGGTGAGATCGGCGAATCTGGTCGTGCCGGCCTTCTCGGCAAGGATCGGCAGGGTGTAGGGATCCCATTCGAACAGCTTGTCGCCGCGCGTCACCTTCTCGCCTTCCTTGACGAAAAGCTTGGTGCCGTAGCCCACCTTGTGGCTGGCCAGTTCGACGCCCTTGTCGCCGATGATCCGGATCTTCATGTTCCGGCCCATCACGAGGGTCTCGCCGCTGGAGTTTTCCAGCGTCTGCGCCTGCTCGTACTCGATCGTGCCTTCCTGACTCGCCTCCTGGAAGGATTGCTGTCCGCCCTGGGCCACGCCACCGATATGGAAGGTCCGCATCGTCAGCTGCGTGCCCGGCTCGCCGATGGATTGCGCCGCGATGATGCCCACGGCCTCGCCGATATTGACCATGGTGCCGCGCGCGAGGTCACGCCCGTAGCACATGGCACAGACGCCATCCTCGGCCTCGCAGGTCAGTGGCGACCGAAGGCGCACCGTCTGCACGGCCGCCTCCTCGAGCGAATCCGCCATCCGCTCGTCGATCAGCTCGCCCTTGGCGGCCAGCACCCGATCGCTGAGCGGATCGACGATATCCTCGGCCACCACACGGCCAAGGCACCGTTCCGACAGCGTCGCCACGACTTCGCCGTCATTGCCCGCCGCCTCGACGGTGACCGCGCGTTCGGTGCCGCAATCATGCTCGCGCACGATGCAATCCTGCGCCACGTCCACCAGACGGCGTGTCAGATAGCCCGAGTTCGCGGTTTTCAGCGCGGTGTCCGACAGACCTTTCCGCGCCCCGTGGGTCGAGTTGAAGTATTCGAGAACGGTCAGACCTTCCTTGAAGTTCGAAATGATCGGCGTCTCGATGATGTCGCCGTTCGGCTTGGCCATCAGGCCGCGCATGCCGCCGAGCTGCTTCATCTGCGTGACCGAGCCACGCGCCCCCGAATGCGCCATCATGTAGACGCTGTTGGGCTCCATCGTGGCGCCGCTTGCGTCTTTCCGGTCGGCAGAGATCGAGCCCATCATCGCCTCGGTGACCTCGTCGTTGCACTTCGACCACGCATCGACGACCTTGTTGTATTTCTCGCCCTGGGTGATCAGGCCGTCCATGTATTGCTGTTCGAAGCCCTTCACATGCGAGCGGGCCTCTTCGACGATGGTCCATTTGCCATCCGGGACGACCATGTCGTTCTTGCCGAACGAGATGCCGGCGCGGAACGCCTCGCGGAATCCCAGTGTCATGATCTGGTCGCAGAAGATGACCGACTCCTTCTGACCGCAATAGCGGTAGACGGTGTCGATGATCTGCTGCACCTCCTTCTTGCGCAGAAGACGGTTCACCAGGCTGAACGGCGCCTTGGCATTCTGCGGCAGCAGCGCGCCGAGACGGGCGCGGCCCGGGGTGGTTTCCACCCGCTCCATGACCTCGTCGCCATGCTCGCCGATCTGCGGCACGCGCACGGTGACCTTGGAATGCAGATGCACCTCGCCCGCGTCCAGCGCGTGCTGGACCTCGTCCAGCGAGGAAAACACCATGCCTTCGCCCTTCATGCCCTCGCGCATGAGCGTCACGTAATAGAGACCAAGGATCATGTCCTGCGACGGCACGATGATCGGTGCCCCGTTGGCCGGTGAAAGCACGTTGTTGGTGGACATCATCAGGACGCGCGCCTCGAGCTGCGCCTCGAGGCTCAGCGGCACGTGCACGGCCATCTGGTCGCCGTCGAAATCGGCGTTGAAGGCGGCGCAGACCAGCGGGTGAAGCTGGATCGCCTTGCCTTCGATCAGCATCGGCTCGAACGCCTGAAAGCCCAGACGGTGCAGCGTCGGCGCGCGGTTGAGCATGACGGGATGTTCGCGGATCACCTCGTCGAGGATGTCCCAGACCTCCGGGCGCTCCTTCTCGACCAGCTTCTTGGCCTGTTTCACCGTCGAGCTGAGACCCTTGGCCTCGAGCCGCGAATAGATGAACGGCTTGAACAGCTCCAGCGCCATCTTCTTGGGCAGGCCGCATTGATGCAGCTTCAACTCCGGCCCCGTCACGATGACCGACCGGCCCGAGAAATCGACACGCTTGCCCAGAAGGTTCTGGCGGAAGCGGCCCTGCTTGCCCTTGAGCATGTCGGACATGGATTTCAGCGGGCGTTTGTTGGCCCCGGTGATGACCCGGCCGCGACGGCCGTTGTCAAACAGCGCATCGACCGATTCCTGCAACATCCGCTTTTCGTTGCGCACGATGATATCCGGCGCGCGCAGTTCGATCAGCCGCTTGAGACGGTTGTTGCGGTTGATCACCCGGCGGTAGAGATCGTTGAGGTCGGACGTCGCGAACCGGCCGCCATCCAGCGGCACCAGCGGGCGCAGTTCCGGCGGAATCACCGGCAGCACCGTCATCACCATCCATTCCGGGCGGTTGCCGGATTCGAGGAAGGATTCGACCACCTTGAGACGCTTGATGATCTTCTTGGGCTTCAATTCGCCCGTCGCTTCCTTGAGATCGGCGCGCAGCTGCTCGGCCTCGGCCTCGAGGTCGATATTGGCCAGCATCTCGCGGATCGCCTCGGCGCCGATATTGGCCGTGAAGGCATCCATGCCATACGCGTCCTGCGCATCCATGAATTCCTCTTCTGTCAGCATCTGGCCATAGGTCAGATCCGTGAGACCCGGCTCGATCACCACGTAATTCTCGAAATAGAGAACCCGTTCCAGATCGCGCAGCGTCATGTCGAGCATCAGACCGATGCGGCTGGGAAGCGATTTCAGGAACCAGATATGCGCGCAAGGCGCGGCAAGCTCGATATGGCCCATACGCTCGCGCCGGACCTTCTGCAGGGTCACCTCGACACCGCATTTCTCGCAGACGACGCCGCGATATTTCATGCGCTTGTATTTGCCGCACAGGCATTCGTAATCCTTGATCGGACCGAAGATGCGCGCGCAGAACAGACCGTCACGCTCGGGCTTGAACGTGCGGTAGTTGATCGTCTCCGGCTTCTTGATCTCGCCATAGGACCACGACAGGATCCGCTCGGGGCTGGCCAGAGAGACCTTGATTTCGTCGAACACCTTGGTCGGGGCCACGGGGTTGAACGGGTTGTTTGTGAGTTCCTGGTTCATTTTCTTATCCTTGAAGACTGGCGGTGGGGCATGATGAGGCGCCGTTTTCCGGCACGGAAAACGGACCGGACCCTTTGAAAGGGTCCGGCGCGCGGCGTTTACTCATCCTCCTCCGCATCCAGGAGTTCCATGTTGAGGCCGAGACCCCGCACCTCTTTCACGAGGACGTTGAACGATTCCGGCACGCCAGCCTCGAAATTGTCCTCACCCTTGACGATGCTCTCATAGACCTTTGTGCGGCCCGCGACATCGTCGGACTTCACCGTCAGCATCTCCTGCAAGGTGTAGGCGGCGCCGTAGGCCTCCAGCGCCCAGACCTCCATCTCGCCAAGACGCTGCCCGCCGAACTGTGCCTTGCCGCCAAGCGGTTGCTGGGTCACCAGGCTGTAGGGTCCGGTGGACCGCGCGTGGATCTTGTCGTCGACAAGGTGGTGCAGCTTGAGCAGGTACTTGATGCCGACGGTCACCGGACGGCTGAACCGCTCGCCCGTGCGTCCGTCATGGACGATCGACTGGCCCGAATCGTCGAATCCGGCCCGCTTGAGCGCGTCGTTGATGTCGTCCTCCTTGGCCCCGTCGAAGACAGGTGTGGCGATCGGCACGCCCCCCGTCACCGAGTCGGCCGATTCGATCAGCGCCTCCTCGGTCATGTCCTTGATGCCCTCCTCGTAGACGTCGTCGCCATACGCGTAATGCATCGCCTCGCGCACCGGGGTGAGATCGCCGGAACGGCGGTATTCCGCAAGCGCCTCGCCGATTTGCAGCCCGAGCGCCCGGCTGGCCCAGCCCATATGCGTCTCGAGGATCTGGCCCACATTCATGCGCGACGGCACCCCGAGCGGGTTGAGACAGACATCGACAGGCGTGCCATCGGCGAGGAACGGCATGTCCTCTTCAGGGATCACCTTGGAGATGACACCCTTGTTGCCGTGCCGGCCCGCCATCTTGTCGCCCGGCTGAAGCTTGCGCTTCACGGCGATGAAGACCTTGACCATCTTCATCACCCCCGGCGGAAGACCGTCACCGCGGCGCACCTTCTCGACCTTGTCCTCGAAGCGTGCATCGAGGGTGCGCTTCTGCACCTCGTACTGATCATGCAGCGCCTCGACGATCTTGGCGTCGGCCTCATCCTTGAGGGCCAACTGCCACCACTGACCCCGGGTCAGTGTCGCCAGCAGGTCCTCGGTGATCTCGGAATTGGCCTTGACGCCCTTGGGGCCCTTCACGGCGACCTTGCCGAGGATCAGGGTCTTGAGGCGCGCATAGATGTTGCGGTCGAGGATCGCCAGCTCGTCATCGCGGTCCCGCGACAGGCGCTCGACCTCTTCACGCTCGATCTGCAGCGCGCGCTCGTCCTTTTCCACACCGTGGCGGTTGAAGACGCGCACTTCGACGATCGTGCCGAAATCACCCGGCTTCACCCGCAGGCTCGTGTCGCGCACGTCGCTGGCCTTCTCGCCGAAGATCGCGCGCAACAGCTTTTCTTCCGGTGTCATCGGGCTTTCGCCCTTGGGGGTGATCTTGCCCACAAGGATGTCGCCCGGCTCCACATCGGCGCCGATATAGACGATGCCCGCCTCGTCGAGATTGCGCAAAGCCTCCTCGCCGACATTGGGAATGTCGCGGGTGATCTCTTCCGGCCCCAGCTTGGTGTCGCGGGCGGCCACCTCGAATTCCTCGATATGGACAGAGGTGAACACGTCATCCTTGACGATCCGCTCGGAGATCAGGATCGAGTCCTCGTAGTTGTAGCCGTTCCACGGCATGAAGGCGACGATCACGTTGCGCCCGACCGCCAGTTCGCCCATGTCGGTGCCCGGCCCGTCGGCGACGACCTCGCCCTTCTGAACCATATCCCCCACCTTGACCAACGGCCGCTGGTTGATGCAGCTGTTCTGGTTCGACCGCTGGAACTTGCGCAGGCGGTAGATGTCGACGCCGGGATCGCCAAGATCGAGATCCTCGGTGGCGCGCACCACGATGCGCTGTGCATCGACCTGATCGATCACACCCGCCCGGCGCGCCATGATCGAGGCGCCGGAATCGCGCGCGACCTGACCCTCGATGCCGGTGCCGACAAGCGGTGCCTCGGTGCGTACCAGCGGCAGCGCCTGCCGCATCATGTTGGCCCCCATCAGGGCGCGGTTGGCGTCGTCGTTTTCCAGAAACGGAATCAGCGAGGCCGCGACCGAGACAAGCTGCTTGGGGCTCACGTCGATCATGTCGACATGCTCGTTCGGGGCCAGCATGTATTCGCCCGACTGCCGGGTGCTGACCAGATCGTTCATGAAACGACCGTCATCGTCGAGCTTGGCGTTGGCCTGCGCGACGGTGTGCCGGGCTTCCTCGGTGGCCGACATGTAGACGACCTCGTCGGACACCTGACCGTTCGCAACCTTGCGATACGGGGTTTCGATGAAGCCGTACTTGTTGACCCGCGCGAAGGTCGCCAGAGAGTTGATCAGACCGATGTTCTGACCTTCCGGCGTCTCGATCGGGCAGATGCGACCGTAATGCGTGGGATGCACGTCGCGCACCTCGAAACCCGCGCGCTCACGCGTCAGACCGCCCGGTCCGAGCGCCGACAGACGGCGCTTGTGGGTCACTTCCGACAGCGGATTGTTCTGGTCCATGAACTGCGACAGCTGCGAGGAGCCGAAGAATTCGCGCACCGCCGCCGCCGCCGGCTTGGCGTTGATCAGGTCCTGCGGCATCACCGTGTCGATCTCGACGGAGCTCATCCGCTCTTTGATCGCCCGCTCCATGCGCAGCAGGCCGACGCGGTACTGGTTCTCCATCAACTCGCCGACAGACCGCACGCGGCGATTGCCGAGGTGGTCGATATCGTCGATATCGCCCTTGCCGTCACGCAATTCGGTCAGCGCCTTGATACAGGACACGATATCCTCGCGATCCAGCGTGCGCTGCGTGTCGGGCTTTTCGAGCGCCAGCCGCATGTTCATCTTGACCCGGCCCACGGCGCTCAGGTCATACCGCTCGGGGTCGCCGAACAATGTCTCGAACAGCGCGGCCGAGCCTTCCTCGGTCGGCGGCTCGCCGGGGCGCATCACGCGGTAGATGTCCATGAGCGCGCTTTCGCGGTTCATGTTCTTGTCCATCGCCATCGTGTTGCGGATATACGGGCCGACGTTGATACCGTCGATATCCAGCACCGGGATGTCCGTGATGCCGACATCGAGCAGATCCTGCAGCGTGCCGCCGGTGATCTCGCCGCTCTTGTCGTATTCAAGGGTCAGCTCGTCGCCGGCCTCGACATGGATCGCGCCGGTCTCCTCGTCGATGATGTCGCGCGCCACGAACTTGCCGACGATCTGGTCGAACGGCACCAGAACCTCTGTCACCTTGCCGTCGTCGATCAGGTCCTTGACCGCGCGCGGCGTGATCTTCTTGCTCGCCTCGGCGATCACCTCGCCGGTGGCGGCGTCGATCAGATCATGGGTCGGGCGGGTGCCGCGCACACGCTCGGGGAAGAACTTGGTGACCCAGCCCTTCTTTTTCTGCAGCTTGTAATCGACCGTGTCGTAATAGGCATCCATGATGCCTTCCTGATCGAGCCCGAGCGCATAAAGCAGCGTCGTCACCGGCAGCTTGCGGCGACGGTCGATCCGGGCATAGACCATGTCCTTGGCGTCGAACTCGAAATCCAGCCATGAGCCGCGATAAGGAATGATCCGGCAGGTGAACAAAAGCTTGCCCGACGAATGCGTCTTGCCCTTGTCATGGTCGAAGAACACGCCCGGCGAACGGTGCATCTGGGACACGACGACACGCTCTGTGCCGTTGACGACGAAGGTCGCATGCGGTGTCATCAGCGGCATGTCGCCCATGAAGACATCCTGTTCCTTGATGTCCTTCACGGATTTCGCGCCGGTATCCTCGTCGACATCGAACACGATCAGCCGCAGCTTGACCTTCAGCGGCGCGGCATAGGTCATGTCGCGCTGCATGCACTCTTCGACGTCGTATTTGGGGCGTTCCAGATCGTAGCTGACGAATTCCAGCACGCTGGTCTCGTTGAAATCCTTGATCGGAAAGACCGACTTGAAGACGCCCTGGATGCCTTCGCTGTCCATCGGCTCGGGCTCGTCGCCGGATCTCAGGAAGAGATCGTACGAGGATTTCTGAACCTCGATGAGGTTCGGCATCTCCAGCACTTCGCGGATCTTGCCATAATACTTGCGCAAACGTTTCTGACCGAGGTATGACTGAGCCATCGTGGCGTCACCTTTCTTTTCTCACCGGTCGCGCACGCTGTCGGGGTTCAGCGCCGCGGCCATCCGAGAGGGCGGGTCGGATCAATTCGTGGCCCTCGTCCCAAAGAGAGCCTCCCGATCCTGCAAACCTCGCCTTGGAAAACCCCCGCCGTGCGCAGGGCCTTTCCGAGACAGGCGTGGCCGGGTCCGGATTCCTCCGGGCCCAGCCTTGTCGTTGTCACGCGTGGCGGAAAGGTCCCGCCACAAGCGGGATCACTTGAGTTCGACCTCGGCGCCGGCTGCTTCCAGCTTGCCCTTGATCGTTTCCGCTTCGTCCTTCGAGACCTGCTCCTTGACGGCCTTGCCGCCGGCCTCGACCAGATCCTTGGCTTCCTTGAGGCCCAGCCCGGTGATCGCACGCACTTCCTTGATGACGTTGATCTTCGATGCGCCTGCAGTTTTCAGGATCACGTCGAATTCGGTCTGCTCTTCCTCGGCCTCGCCACCGCCTTCGGCAGGCCCGGCCATCATGACCGCACCACCGGATGCGGGCTCGATGCCATACTCGTCCTTGAGGATGGTTTTCAGTTCTTGTGCTTCGAGAAGCGTCAGGTTGACAATCTCTTCCGCCAGTTTTTTCAGATCAGCCATTTGACTCTTTTCCGTTCTCTAGATGTGTTCCAACGTCGGGTTTTTTCCACCCTCACGCGACTGTTGCAGTTTGCCTTACGCGGCTTCGGCCTTCTCTTCGATGGTCGAAAGGATGCTCGCGATGTTCGAAGCAGGTGCGCCAATGGCCCCCGCGATGTTCGAAGCAGGTGCGCCAAGCATGCCCGCGATCTGAGCAATAAGCTCATCGCGCGAGGGCAGTTTCGACGTTGCTTCGACACCGGCACGGTCCAGACCGGTTGTGCCCATTGCCCCGCCAAGGATCTCGAACTTCTTGTTATCCTTGGCGAAATCCTCGGCCACCTTGGCTGCTGCCACGGGGTCCTCGGAGAAGGTGAGCACGGTCATGCCCGAGAGGTACTCAGCAATGCTTGCGCAGGGCTTGCCCTCGAGGGCGATCTTGGCGAGCCTGTTCTTGGCCACACGAACCGATGCCTCTGCCGCACGGGCGCGGGCACGCAGATCCTGCATTTCGGCAACTGTCAGACCCGTGTAGTGGGCAACCACCACGACGCCAGAGCTTTCGAAGATCTGGCCGAGTTCATCGACCACTTTCTCTTTCTGGGCTCTATCCACAGTTTCACTCCAAATTTGGGGGTTCCCCCCCGGCTCTGTTGTGCCGATCCCGGGGGATCGGCGTTCGGGTCCAAAACGCGGGTCCCGAGGCCAAGATCACCCGACGGCAGATGCCCTCGTTGGAAATCTCATCTCGTTTCCCATCTCAGGAAGGAATTATTCACCACCACTCGCGGCGAACCCTCCGTCTCGGACAGGACAGGGCGGTTTGACGGCCCTGCCATCCGCCGCCGGAACCATGGTCCCGGCGACAAATTCTTACGCGACCGCGGCGCTGCTGACGTCGATCGTCACACCCGGCCCCATGGTGGAGGTCAGCGAGATCTTCTCGACATAGGTGCCCTTGGCACCGGTCGGCTTGGCCTTTTGCACGGCAGAGACGAAGGCGCGCACGTTTTCGACCAGCTTCGCCTCGTCGAACGACACCTTGCCGATACCGCCATGCACCACGCCGGCCTTCTCGGCCTTGAACTGCACCTGACCGCCCTTGGCGTCCTTGACGGCCTGCGCGACATCCATGGTCACCGTGCCGATCTTGGGGTTCGGCATCAGGTTGCGCGGGCCAAGGATCTTGCCCAGACGGCCCACGACGGGCATCATGTCGGGCGTGGCGATGCAGCGATCGAACTCGATCTTGCCGCCCTGGATCGTCTCCATCAGATCCTCGGCACCGACGATATCGGCACCCGCCGCCTCGGCTTCCTCGGCCTTGGGGCCGCGCGCGAACACGGCCACGCGCACCGTCTTGCCGGTGCCGTTGGGCAGCCCCACGACACCACGGACCATCTGGTCGGCGTGACGCGGATCGACGCCGAGATTCATCGAGATCTCGACGGTCTCGTCGAATTTCGCGGTGGCGTTCGCCTTGATCAGCGCAACGGCATCCTCGACGCTCAGATTGTCCTTGCCGGCGGTCGCGGCGCGCATCGCTTGGGTGCGTTTCGAAAGCTTTGTCATGTCACTTCACCTCGATGCCCATGGACCGCGCGGAGCCGAGCACGATCTTCATCGCCGCTTCGATATCCGTCGCGTTCAGATCCCGCCACTTGGCTTCCGCGATCTCGCGCACCTGCTTGGTGCTGACGGATCCGGCGGTGGCGCGCCCCGGCGTCGCGGAGCCGGATTTCAGCTTTGCGGCCTTCTTCAGGTAATATGACGCGGGCGGCGTCTTGATTTCCAGAACGAAGGACTTGTCCTGATAGTAGGAAATCTCGGTCGGGCACGGCGCGCCCTGTTCCATCTCGGCAGTCTTTGCGTTGAACTGCTTGCAGAATTCCATGATGTTGATCCCGCGCTGACCCAGTGCGGGGCCAACCGGCGGGCTCGGGTTGGCTTGCCCGGCTTTCACCTGAAGCTTGAGCTTGCCTATCAGTTTCTTGGCCATCCGGCCTCTCCTTTTTCCAACACCGTCGGGGCGCGCCCCTTCGGCCGTCTTGTTGTGTGGTCCGGCCAGACGACCGCGGCCGTCTGAGCCTCCCACGGTTCACATCATCAGGTCTGTTTGGTCACCTGCGTGAATTCCAGCTCGACCGGGGTTTCCCGGCCAAAGATCGACACCGCGACCTTGAGGCGCTGATGCTCGTCGTCGACCGCCTCGACCATCCCGTCGAAATCCTCGAAGGGGCCGTCATTGACCTTGACCTTCTCGCCGATCTCGAAGTGGATCAGGGTGCGCGGGCTGTCCTCGCCCTCCTGAACGCGGTTCAGGATGGTGTTCACCTCGGCGTCGCGCATCGGCATCGGGCGGCCTTGCGGCCCGAGAAACCCTGTCACCTTGTTGATCGAATTGATCAGGTGATAGCCCTTGTCCGACATCTCCATGCGCACCAGTACGTAGCCCGGCATGAAGCGACGCTCGGCGGTCACCTTCTTGCCGCGACGCACCTCGATCACCTCTTCAGTGGGCACCAGCACCTCGTCGATCTCGTCTTCGAGCGCCTGCTCTGCAACGGATGCTCTGATCTGCTCGGCAATCTTCTTCTCGAAATTCGAGAGAACACTGACCGAGTACCACCGCTTTGCCATCCTAGAACCACGTCCTTTTATTCACCGGACCGAAGCCGGATAGTCACATCTTTTCAAGCGGCTGCACCCGCATCGTCCGAAACGAAAATTGGCGCGCAACTCGATTCGCCGCACGCCCGATCCGGATATGTGCCGCGCAATACCTTTTATCCCGCGCAGGTTCAAGGCCCCAGAGCCTTTGACGGGCGTCAATCGACGCGTCAGCCGAAGAGACCCAGCACAGCCTGAAGACCGCTGCGAATGCCAAGATCCACGAGCGCAAAGAAGATCGCGGTCAGCGTCGCCATGATGAACACCATGACCGTGGTCAACAGCACCTCGCGGCGCGTGGGCCAGATCACCTTGGAGACTTCCGAGCGGACCTGCTGGATGAACTGAAGCGGGTTCGTGCGTGCCATATGCGCTGTCTTCCATGGTTTCGGATTTGAGCGCGACATACGCGCGCGTGGCGCCGAGTTCAAGAGCCCATGCATCTGCGGGTCGCCCGCGCCACCACGTCGGGCACGGGATATGAATGGCAGGGGCACCAGGACTTGAACCCGGGACCTACGGTTTTGGAGACCGTCGCTCTACCAACTGAGCTATACCCCTAACGTGGGTGTCCGATACTTGAGCCTCGCGCGGGAATCAAGCGCCCGCGCGTGATTTCCCGCCCCCCGGCGCGACTTTTCCGGCCCCGGCACCCGGCGCTGCCGTCAGCCCCCCGGTCGCGCGCCGTGACGCGGGCCTTGCACGACGCCCGCGTCGAAAAGCTGGGCGATCTCGGTATCGCACAGCCCCGCGACCTCACCGAGCACCGCCTCGGTATCCGCCCCAAGGGCCGGGGCCGGCATGGGCGGCTCTTGGTCATGGCCGGAAAACACCGCCGGATGACCCGGCACCGGAAACCGGCCCAGCCCGGGTTGATCCAGCGTCTCGAACATCGGGTTGGCGTCGCTGAGGTCGGGATCCTCGCGCACCGCCTCGCGCACCGTGCGAAAGACCGACCATGTCAGCCCCGCGGCATCGAAATCGTCGGCGAAATCAGCAACGCTGCGCGCCGCGAACCACGGGCGCAGGATCTCGGTGATCCGGTCGCGCAACTCCCAGCGTACGCCCTCGTCGCCGAGATTGCGCCCGGTGCGTGTCGCGAGATCGGCCATCACGGTCTCGGTGCCCGTCGCCTTGACCAGATTGCGCCATTGCCGCTTCGTCAGGCCGATCACCATCACCCGACGCCCGCAGGCGCAGAGGAAATCCTGCCCGTAGGCCCCGTATAGCGCATTCCCGGCCTTGGGCCTGTCCTGCCCGTTCACCACCGCGTCGCCGATCATCCCCAGATGGCCGATGGTCGCCGCCGCCACATCCTTGAGCGACAGTTCCACCTCCTGGCCATGGCCACGCCGCAGCCGCGTGCGCTCGGCGGCCAGCAGCGAGGCGACCACCAGATGCCCGGCGGCGACGTCCCAGGCGGGCATGGCATGCGCCACCGGCTCCGTGCTGTCCACGGGGCCGGTCATCGCCGGGATGCCGAGCGCGGGGTTCACGGTATAATCGACCTGCGACCGCCCCTGCCTGTCGCCCATCAGCGTAACCATGATCAGATCCTTGCGGTGTTGCGATAACGTCTCGTAATCCATCCAGCCGCGCACGCGCAGATTGGTCAGGAACAGCCCCGCATCCTCGCCGGGTGCTGTGACGATGCGGGTGATCAGCTCGCGCCCCTCGGGGCGGCTCATGTCCACGGCGACGGATTTCTTGCCCTTGTTGAGCCCGGCCCAGAACAAACTCTGCCCCGACGGCGCAAGCGGCCAGCGCCCGGCATCGAGGCCGCCGCCGATGCGATCAAACCGGATCACCTCGGCCCCCATCTGCGCCAGCGTCATCCCCGCCAGCGGCACGGCGACAAAGGCCGACCCCTCGACCACGCGCATGCCGTTCAGTATGCCGCTCATGCCGTATCCTTCCATGTGGCGGTGGCGTTTGTGCATTGGTGCCCCGCCTGCCCGGCATAAAGCGCGAGCCCACCCGCATCGCCCGGCTCTGCCATGATATCGGCCTGCGGGCTCTCACCGTGCACCAGCAGCATCGGATGCACGCCGCGAAACGAGAACCCGTCGGGCCATGACCCGTAGGCCCGATGCGCCGCCTGGATCAGCCAGATCGCCTGCAACGGCCCGTGCACCACGAGACCGGGATACCGCTCCACCTCCCTTGCGTAGGGCAGATCGATATGGATGCGGTGCGCGTTGAAGGTCAGCGCCGAGTAGCGAAAGAGCAGCACCTCGCTGGCCTCGCGCCTGTCATGCCGCAGCGGGGTCTCAGGCATCGGACGCTTGCGCGGCGGGCTGTAAGTGTCGGGAATGTCGAGATAGACGATGTTCTGCACCTCCTCGACCGCCAGACCGTCCGCGCCGTGCAGCTCATGCGCCACAGTGACCAGAACCATCGGGCCGGCCGCGCCGGCCTTTTCCTCGACGCTGCGGATGACGGACTGCCGGTTCAGCGTCTCGCCGACATGCAAGGGCTGGTGGAACCGCAAATCGGCGCTGGCCCACATCCGCCGTTGCAACGGAACCGGCGGCAGGAAACCGCCCAGTTTGGGGTGACCGTCGCGCCCCAGCTCCTCGGTCGGAACGGTGGGCACGAAGGCGCACCAATGCCAGAGCGGCGGCATGACCTCGCCCGCGACCGGCGCGGGCGCGTCACCGTGCCCCAGCGTGGCGTGGATCTGCGCCGCCTGCGGCGCATGAATGCACCCGTCGCGCGTCTCGCGCCGCCCGATCCATCCCGAAAAATCAAGTTCCGACACCTGCGCCTTCTCCTCGTCCCCCGCCGCATATCCGCGCGACGGTGGCGGGGCCTTTGGAAAAAGTCAATCTATCAATATGTTATTGAATACCGTTGTATGCGGCAGGCGACCCACCCGACCGCTTGCCTCGCGGCCAGCCTAAAGAAAAAGGGCATCCCGAAAGATGCCCTTTCCTGTGATCTGCATACCCCAGCGGGGCCTGCGTGACACTGGTTTACACGAGGATCTTCGACACGACCGGACTGGCGTGTCTCGGGATTCTCGCGCGTCCTTCGGTCACACGAGGATCTTCGACACGACCGGACTGGCGTGTCTCGGGATTCTCGCGCGTCCTTCGGTCACACGAGGATCTTCGACACGACGCCGGCGCCGACGGTGCGGCCGCCTTCGCGGATGGCGAAGCGCAGGCCGTCTTCCATGGCGATCGGCGCGATCAGCTCGACCTCGAAGGTCAGGTTGTCGCCCGG
>Ga0307954_1000239_pt1 | contig 30556 bp, 29 predicted proteins | sample OrgLakmetagen437_FD_201822 | JGI IMG/M metagenome (GOLD analysis project Ga0307954, IMG submission 201822) | Saline water microbial communities from Organic Lake, Antarctica - #437 | ecosystem: Environmental > Aquatic > Non-marine Saline and Alkaline > Saline | place: Antarctica: Organic Lake... | reverse complement strand
CCTAACCCAGGCGATGCGACTGGCTGAACGAAACAACGAAAGACTGGCGCTGCTTTTTATTGATCTTGACGGGTTCAAGCAGGTCAATGATACCTTGGGCCATGGCGTGGGGGATGACCTGCTAAAGAAAATCACGTGGCGCGTTTCACAGGAGCTCCGCGGCAGCGATACTTTTTCCCGATTTGGTGGCGATGAATTTGTGGTGGTTCTGCCAGAGCTTGGCAAAACGGAAAGGGCAGAAAACGTCGTGAGCCGAATTCTACTGGCCATCGCTGAAAAAGTGACCTTGGCGGAGCAAGAGATTTTTATAACCGCCAGTATTGGCCTGACATTTTATCCGCAAAGCGAGACTCTGGACGCCGATCAGCTTCTCCGTCAGGCAGACCAGGCGATGTACGTTGCGAAACAGAAGGGCAGAAATCGGTTCCAGTATTTCGATACGGAGAACGACAAGGCGGTTCGTAGCCTTCATGAGGATCAGACACGCATTCAGCTGGGCCTGAACAGAAATGAGTTTGTGCTTTTCTATCAGCCCCAGGTAAACCTGAAATCGGGCGAGGTTGTGGGGGCCGAAGCCCTGATTCGCTGGCAGCACCCGGAGCGGGGTCTGGTCGCGCCCAATGATTTCCTGCCGCTCATTGAACACCATCCGCTGAGCGTGGATCTGGGTGAATGGGTACTGAACTCTGCCTTGTCGCAGATGACGGAATGGCGGCGCCAGGGGGTTCTTATACCCGTCAGTGTCAACATCAATTCCTTACACCTAAGGCAGCTCGATTTTGTAGAACGACTGGAGGCAATACTGAGCCTGTACCCGTCGATTCCGAACGGACAGATTGAGCTGGAGATTGTCGAAACCTCCTCTCTGGAGAATCTGGAGATCGTATCCGAGACGATCAATGCCTGCCGCCAACTGGGTGTTGTTTGGTCACTGGATGATTTTGGGACCGGCTATTCGTCATTGTCTTACCTGCGTCGGCTGCCAGTGGAAAAACTCAAGATTGATATGAGTTTTGTTCGCGATATGCTGGTTGATCCTAACGATTTTGCCATTGTTCAGGGTATTCTGGGCTTGGCCAAATCATTCGGTCTTGCCGTGATTGCAGAAGGTGTCGAGACGCCAGAACACAGTGAACAACTGGTAAAACTCGGGTGTGATTTTGGCCAGGGATACGGTATTGCACGCCCCATGCCTGCAGCGGCCATGCCTGACTGGATACGCCAGTGGAATGAATCGTCGTCAGCGGCTATAAGGACAGAAAACGACGGTATTTGAATATGAAGCCCCACTTCCTATTTGCAACGGAGGCTGATATGGCAAATTTTTCCCATACTGTCGGTGCCATCACCTACCGCTTCGACGACCTTAAAGACGTTATGGCCAAGGCCAGTCCAGCTCGCTCCGGGGACTTTCTGGCGGGTGTTGCGGCAGTAAACGATGGCGAACGAGTTGCGGCACAAATGGCCCTGGCAGACATTGAGCTGAAGCGCTTTTTGCACGAAGCATTGGTCCCCTATGAAACCGATGAAGTTACCCGACTTATCATCGATACCCACGACAAAGCCGCGTTTTCCGCTGTCAGCCACATGACAGTGGGTGGCTTTCGCGACTGGCTACTTAGCGAAGCCGCTGATGAGCAAAGTCTGCGTGGCCTGGCTCCGGGCCTGACGCCGGAGATGGCCGCCGCTGTATCGAAGATCATGCGCGTGCAAGACCTAATCCTGGTAGCGCAGAAAATCTGCGTAGTGACCCGGTTTCGCAGCACTGTTGGCCTGCGTGGTCGGCTCTCGACACGCTTGCAGCCCAATCATCCCACCGACGATCCGGCAGGGATTGCGGCGAGCATTCTTGACGGTCTGCTTTATGGTAATGGCGATGCGATGATAGGGGTCAACCCGGCCACTGACAGCACCTCTTCAATCTGCGCCATGCTGGAGATGCTCAATGCGGTGATCCAGCGCTACGAAATTCCCACCCAGGCCTGCGTGCTGGCTCACGTCACCACCTCTATCGAAGTGATCAACCGCGGCGTGCCATTGGATCTTGTGTTTCAGTCGATTGCTGGCACCGAGGCGGCAAACGCAAGCTTTGGCGTGAGCCTGAACATTTTGCAGGAAGGTTACGAGGCGGGGCTGTCATTAAACCGCGGCACGCTTGGGCAAAACCTCATGTACTTCGAAACAGGCCAGGGCAGTGCGTTATCAGCCAACGCCCACCACGGTCTGGACCAGCAGACCTGCGAAGCCCGAGCCTATGCTGTTGCCAGACACTTCAACCCGTTTTTAGTCAACACCGTGGTCGGCTTCATCGGCCCGGAATACCTTTACAACGGTAAGCAGATCATCCGCGCAGGCCTTGAAGACCACTTCTGCGGAAAATTGCTGGGTGTACCTATGGGTTGCGATATTTGCTACACCAACCATGCCGAGGCCGATCAGGATGATATGGACACTCTGCTGACTCTGTTAGGCGTAGCCGGAATCAACTTCATCATGGGCATTCCCGGCTCTGATGACATCATGCTCAACTACCAGACGACGTCCTTCCACGACGCCCTTTACGCCCGCCAGACCCTGGGGCTGAAACCTGCGCCGGAATTCGAAACATGGCTGGCGAAAATGGGCATCTTTACCCAAACTGATGGGAAAGTGCACTTTGGCAACAGCCTGCCACCGGCTTTCCGCCAGGCTCTAACGCAATTGAAATGAGCGAGCACGTCATGGACAAACCGACCACCGATAACCAGAACAGGAACCAGAGCCCCTGGCGGCAACTGCGCAACCTCACGTCGGCACGGATTGCTTTGGGTCGCGCCGGCACCAGCATGCCCACAGCCGCGCAACTGGAGTTCCAGTACGCCCATGCTCAGGCCCGTGATGCTGTGCACCTGCCCTTCGATCACGCTGGGCTTAGCGCTCAACTTGCCGAGCACGGGCGCGATAGTCTGCTGCTACACAGCGCCGCCAGTGACCGCCACAGCTACCTGCAGCGTCCAGACCTGGGGCGCCGTTTGGATGATGAATCTGCTCAGTTACTGAATCGGCATCGTGCGGACAACCCAGCAGGTTACGACCTGGCTCTTGTCGTGGCCGATGGCCTCTCCGCCCTGGCAGTGCATCGCAATGCCATGCCCATGCTGAAGCACATTGAAGAACAGGCCCTGGCTGAAGGCTGGAACTTATCGCCCGTCGCCCTTGTCAGCCAGGGCCGGGTAGCCGTGGCCGACGAAGTGGCTGAACGGCTCGGCGCGCGTATGGTGGTTGTCCTGATTGGTGAGCGACCTGGCCTGAGCTCACCAGACAGCCTGGGGTTGTACTTCACTTACGCACCCAAGGTCGGCCTGACCGACGCCTACCGCAACTGCATCTCCAATATCCGCTTGGAAGGTTTGAGCTATCCGATGGCCTGCCATCGTCTGTTTTATTTGATGCGCGAGGCCTGTCGCCGTCAGCTGTCGGGGGTTAACTTAAAGGATGACGCTGAAGAACCACTATTGGCAGGTGCCGGCAAGAGCGGGAACTTTCTACTCGGTTGAGTGTTAGTGAGCGTCTGATTATTGACCCGGCAAAATCATTGCAAGTTCTGAAAGGCACTTTTCACGTGGGCAGCCAAAGCGTTATTGAGGGGATTGGAGCCTCTGCGCACGAGTGCCAGCTGATAACGGCCTATCTCTGGCAGGCCGTCGCTGACAATCTGTTTGAGCGGCAACCGCACAAGGCTCAGGGGGAAAGGCGCAACGGCAAGGTCTGCAATCATCGCAGCTTCCTGGCCGGAGCAGTGCTCGCAGGTGTAGGCGATCCGGTATGGCGTGCCAGCGTTTTCCAGGGCGAGTAATGTCATCTGGCGCCATGCGCATCCCTCGTGAGCCACCGCAATCGGCAGGGGCCTGTTCAGATACGCAGACGAACCCTCTTTGCCTGCCCAAACCAGTGGTTCCTCATGCACAACCTCGCCACGAATGCCCCTAACGCGTTCTGACACAGTCACCAGCACCATATCGAGCTCTCCCGCATCCAGCTTTGTCAGATTCTGCTTGCTTGAACCGACAACAACATCCACCAACACAGCCGGATAGGAACGCGCAAACTGGGCGAGTACCTCGGGTAGAATTCGAGTACCAACATCATCTGAGGTACCAAAACCCACCTTGCCCTCCAGCGCGGGTGCGATGAAATGCTCTACCGCTTCCTGGTTGAGTCGCAATAACCGACGGCTGTATGCCAGTAACACCTCACCGTCGTTGGTCAACCGAACCTGACGCGGCTCGCGAACAAACAGAGTTTTGCCCAGGATTTTTTCAAGTTGCTTGATTTGCATGCTCAACGCCGAAGGCGTCCGGTGGACGACTTTTGCGGCAGCGGTAAACGTTCCACACTCTGCAATCGCGACAAACGTTCTGAGCACCTCATTATCGAGCAGCGGCATCGTCACCTGATAACATCTCCTAAAAAAAGCATGGGCATCTGACTTAAGTATATCTGAAGGCAGAGTTAAATTCTTTTCGTTTGATTGAAGGCAGAGAAGCCGCCATTATACTGTCTCAAGGCAATGAGGTAGGCGCGTTTGCAGACCTCAACCATTCATTTGGGTTAAAAACTCACACAAGGAGGAACAGCGATGCCAGGCTCCCACAAGAATGATCAGACAATCAGAATGCACACCGCTACCTTGGTGGGTAGCTATTCCCGGCGCCAACAGTTCCGGCGCATGGCGCTGACGCTGTTGGCCGAGAAAGACGACACACTGGCGGATCTGGGTTATAAGCGCTGGGAATTCAACGTGGCACTCAAGCTGCCGCTTCGGACCGATGCCATGGCCTTTCTGGAGCAGCACCGGCAAGCCTCTGGGATCGAACACGACAACGAGAGCCTACGCTTTATGAAGGCTGGCAAACGTCCTCGCGGTGTTTATCAATACGCTTGAGGCAAGCTCAATCTACAGTGTGACTCTCTGAACAAGCCCTCGCGCTTCGGCCAGGCGTGCGGCTGCGGAGGCAACCACCAAGTCTTGAAGTCCGACACCGGTGCCATCGAATAGAGTGATTTCTTGCTCTGATTTCCGGCCCGGGTCGGAACCGTTGATAACCTCTCCAATGGGCGTGATTTGCTCGGCGAACAAGATCTCTGCGGCCACAGCATGCTGGGCTTCCCCGATACTGATCGACTGGGCGATTTCGTCGGTGAAGACCGTTGCTTGCGCCAAAATACGTGGATCGACTTCTTGCTTTCCCTTGGTATCCGTACCCATGCAGGCGAGGTGTGTGCCGGGTTTTATCCAGTCGGCCTGCAGCAGAGGTTCAGAGGCTGACGTGATGGTAATGATAACATCCGACTGAGCCCCCAGTGCCTGCGGGGAAACTGCCTCGAAGGGTAGGTCGTATTCTTTGCACACGTCAGCCAGCCGGATCAAGTGCTCAGGGTGGGCATTCCAAGCCACTACTTTCTCGAAGTCGCGCTGCTCCAGCGCGGCGCGTAGCTGAAAGGTCGACTGAAAGCCGGCACCGATCATGCCCAGCACTTTGGCATTTTTCCGGGCTAGATGGGCAATCGAGACAGCGGACGATGCGGCGGTGCGAACGGCGGTCAGATAATTGCCACCCACCAGGGCCTTGAGTTGTCCGGTATCCGGGTCGAACAGCGCCACGGTTGATTGATGATTGGTCAGCCCCTGAACGACGTTGCTGGGCCAGTAGCCGCCCGCTTTTACACCTAGGACCAATTCTTCGCGGTCAAAACCAGATTTGAAGCCATAGAGTGCGTCGGCATGTCCGATCGCTTCCCGCACCACGGGGAAATTGTAGGCGCTCCCCTTAGCCATGGATGAGAAGACTGACTCAACTGCCTGAAAGGCTTCACGGCGGCCAATCACTTTCTGGCAGGCGTCTTCGCTTACGATCAGAATCTGATGCGGTTGAGTTAATGCTTCGGACGAGGTTTCCATCGTTAGTCTCCTTTGTAATTTTAGCCAGCCTCCGAATCGCGTCCGGAGGGCTGGCGCAGGCTGAATCAGAACACCTTGCCGCGGGCGCTGACGGGCCAGAGCGTTTCGACCTTGCCGTTGCGAACGCCGACGTACCAATCGTGGACGTTGCAAGTCGGGTCGCAGTGCCCCGGTACCAGTTTGAGTTTTTCGTTTATCTTGAGTACACCCTGGGGGTCACTGATGACGCCATGCTCGTCTGAGCACTTGACGTATTCGACGTCGTCGCGGCCAAAGATAAACGGCAGGCCACTGTCCACAGATTGAGCTTTGAGACCAGCATCGCAGATAGCTTTATCGGCCTTGGTGTGACTCATAACGCTGGTCAGGATGAAAAGTGCATTCTCCCATTCGCCCTGGTCGATGCGCTTGCCGTCTTTGTCCAGAATGCGGCCATAATCGGCGTCCATGAAGGCGTAGGAGCCGCATTGCAGTTCGTTGTAAACGTCCGAGTTGCTCTCGAAATAGTAAGAGCCGGTGCCACCGCCAGAGACAAATTCTGGCTTCAGGCCTACCGCCGTCAAACCATCCACTGCGTCTTGCACCATGGCAATGGCTGTATCCAGTTTTGCCTGGCGTTCGTCGTAGGACGCCATGTGCTGCATGGCGCCCTGATAGGCCTGGATTCCGGTGAACGTTAGGTTGGGTGCGGCATCGATGGCTTGGGCGATCGTGACCACATCCTCAGTGGAGTTCACCCCGCAACGGCCCGCACCGCAGTCAATTTCGACGAAGCAGTGCAGTTCGGTACCATGCTTTTGGCACGCCATTGATAAATCCGAAACGTTAGCAACGTCGTCGACGCACACAATAATGCGTCCGCCATATTTTGGCAGTTGGGCAAGGCGATCAATTTTTAGTGGATCACGCACCTGGTTGGAGACCAGCACGTCCTTGATGCCCGCACGGGCGAACACTTCGGCTTCAGAGGGTTTTTGGCAACAGACCCCAATGGCGCCCCCCAGATCTTCTTGGAGTCGTGCCACATCAACGGACTTGTGCATCTTGCCGTGCACCCGGTGGCGCATGCCGTGCGCCTTGGCGTAATCACCCATTTTCCTGATGTTGCGCTCCAGTGCGTCCAGATTGAGGATCAGACATGGGGTCTGAATCTCGCTTTCGTCCATGCCGATGGCGGCGGGAATGTTGTAACCAACTTCCAGTTCTTCAGGGTGTATAAACGTTGTCATGGTAGGGCTCCTAATCAATGTCTGTTTCAGGTCCAGGGAAGTGTGTCCAGATCCACATTGCCGCCGGTGATGATTACGCCCACCCGTTTACCCCGGAAGATCTCGGGGTTTTTCAGGATCGCCGCCAGGGGTACTGCGCAGCTGGGCTCAATAACAATCTTCATTCGTTTCCAGATCAGCTTCATGGCGTCGATGATTTCCTCCTCGGGCGCCGTAAAAATGTCTGAGACGAAGTGGCTCACAAAATGCCAAGTCAGCTCCTTCAGCGGCACTTTCAAACCGTCTGCTACGGTATTGGGCGCATCATCGGCAATGATGTAACCGGCTTTGAGGGAGCGGGCGGCGTCGTCGGCATTGAGTGGCTCAGCCGCATAAATTGTCACCTCCGGTGCCAGGTTCGACAGGGTCAGGCAAGTACCGGAAACCATGCCACCGCCACCGATCGGCGCGATCACCGCGTCCAGGTCGGGGACCTGAGCCAGCAATTCCAGTGAGCAGGTTGCCTGCCCTGCGATGACCCTGGGGTCGTTATAAGGGTGGACAAAATCAGCACCAGACGCGGCCATTACATCGGCAAAGACCGCTTCGCGGGAGCTGGTGGAGGGCTCGCACTCAATGATTTTGCCGCCGTAGCCGCGTACCGCATCTTTTTTAGCCTGGGGTGCGGTATGAGGCATGACGACCGTTACCGGGATACCTCGCCGACCAGCCGCATAAGACAGCGACAGAGCATGATTGCCGGAAGAGTGGGTGGCAACGCCAAGGGCCGCCTTCTCTTCACTCAACCCAAAGACGGCGTTGCAGGCGCCGCGCACTTTGAAAGCCCCCGCCTTTTGGAAGTTCTCACACTTAAAAAAGAGTTCGGCCCCGGTCAGCTCGTTCAGATAACGGGATGTCAGGACTGGCGTTTTGTGGATGTAGGGTTTGATCCGTTCGTGGGCGGACAAAACATCGTCAAACGTCGGTATCTGGTTCCTGTGATCACTCATGATTCACCTCTTCAGTCTGCGTCTGCCGGTTACGCGATGGTGGCGCGAAAATGGTTTTGGGCAGCGCGGACGCCCGTGCCCAGTTCAATGGGGTAGTCGAGATCCGCCATGGCCATCTCAATGGTTGCCAGCCCTGACAGCACCATGCTGTCTGTCAACGAACCAAGGTGGCCGATACGGAAGGCTTTGCCGTGCATCTCGCCAAGGCCAATGCCGAAGGAAACGCCGTACTTTGCAAACGTGTGGTCGGTCAGCTCGTTGCTGTCGAACCCTTTGGGCACATAGATAGCGGTAACGGTATTGGAATACAGATCAGGAGACTGGGCGCACAGCGCCATGCCCCAGGCATGTGCCGCCTGCCGCACACCTTCGGCCAGCCGGAAGTGACGGGCGTAAACATTGTCTAATCCTTCTTCAAACAGCATTTTCAGGCTTTCTTTCAGGCCGTAGATCAGCTGCAAGGGCGGAGTGTAGGGGAAGCCGCCTTGGGCGTTGGCCGTCATCATGGCGCGAAAATCGAAGAAAGCACACGACAGCTTGGCGGTTTCCATTGCGGCCAGTGCTTTTTGGCTGACCGCGAGTATGGCCATGCCGGTTATCAGCATGAAGCCTTTTTGAGAGCCCGACACGGCGATATCAACACCCCAGTTATCCATCTCGAACGGCATTGAGGCCAGGGAGCTGACGCAGTCAACCAATAGCAGGGCAGGATGAGAACAGCTGTCCATAGCTTGACGAACAGCATCGATATCGCTTCTTACGCCGGTTGCAGTCTCGTTGTGGATAACCAGAACCGCCTTGATCTTGTGTTGAGTGTCGGCGCTTAAAGCCCGCTTAAACTCATTCGCCGGAGCGCCGCTGCCCCACGGGCATTCAATGATCTGAACGTCTAGCCCGTGACGCTGACACATATCAATCCAGCGACGGGAGAACATACCGTAGCGGGCGATTAATACCTTATCTCCGGGTGACAGGGTGTTGCAGATGGCCGCTTCCCAGCCACCGGTGCCGCTGGAGGGGAATAGGATGACTTCGCCAGACTGGGTGTTGAAGATCTTTTTGCAATCCTGCAGCAGCGGGGGGAGTGTTTCCACGAAGCCGGGCGAGCGGTGGTCGCTGCTCTGCACGTTCATCGCGAAGCGCAACCGGTCAGGGATATTCGTGGGGCCCGGAATAAAGATTGGGTTTTGGTCAGACATAAGGAGTTCTCTCTCCGTGATTACGATTACCAGAAGCCCCGTCACCGGACTGCCTCCTCCGCTTCATGTCTTCACTCTAGATTCCTAGGTTTTGTTTGCGCAATATGAAATAATTCCACAATGTGGAATTTAAAGAATAAATACCGACTGAAATTTCAAGTATCTGGTTTATAAGAGGTAAAAATCTAGGACTGGCATTATTATAATTTCCACATTGTGGAATATAAGATCCGCATAATAGAATATCCAGTAGTCGTACCTCTAACCTCACCTGACCGTTACACTCGGAGTTCCTGATGACTGACGCCAAAACTGAATCCCGGATCCAGGTTATTGACCGGGCCTCGCTGCTAATGGATGCGATTGGGCGTTATTCCAAGCCGGTCAAACTGAAAACGCTGGGCGCCGAGACTGGGCTTGCGCCTTCCACGGCCTATCGAATTCTTCAGTCATTGATCAGCAATCGTTTTGTTGAGCGAGATTCCAACGGGGATTACCGTCTGGGCCAGAAATTATTGCAATTGAGCAATCGTCTGCATTCGGATATTGACCTGCGAGGGGTCTCGCTCCCTTACATGCGGGAATTGTGTGACCGATTGGGTGAAACCATCAATCTCACGATTCGGGAGGGTGATGTGGTGATCTATTTTGAAAAGGTGACTCCGAACCGCATGATGCATGTAAACCAGATCGTAGGTAGTCGCGCACCCTTGCATGTTACCGCTGTGGGCAAGCTCATGCTGGGCCTTGCGGGAGAGGAGGAGATTAAGAGCTACGCCCGGCGAACCAATCTGCCTGCCTATACACGCAATACGCTGTCCTCAGTGAACAAGCTTGAGGGTGCCTGTATGATCAGCATTCGACAGGGCTACTCACTGGATAACGAAGAAGCTGAGATTGGCGTGGGTTGTATTGGAGTCCTGCTTTTCGAAAAGTCCGGAAATGTGAGCGCGGGGCTGTCCATTTCCGCGCCGATCGAGCGGAGAAAAAATGAATGGATCGGTGAATTGAAGAAAGCCGGTGAGGAGATTTCCCGGCATCTAGGGTATCGGCCCGGTTAACGCTCCGGTGTGCCAGCAACGGCTCAGATGCAAGGTGGCTGGGAGAGCTGCTCTGGATTAGTCGGTTATCATCCCCGTCAGATTGGCGGCCTCCAGCTTATGACCTAAGCTCCCTGCGGTTCGTAAGGCCGAGGCCAATGATCTTGTGTGGGCTGATTTCCCCGACACTTTTGCCTTCCGCATCCGCTATGGGCACTATGTTCCTGTGCGTTCCGCCATCCACTATTCAGTCATCTATTGCCTTTACGTCCATCGCTGGCCGAAACATTCCAGCTGCCGCCCTGATTATTGCGTGAGGCGGCTATCTTGTCTCAGGTCGGTCAATTTTGAGTCGACGCTAATGGGCCAGTACTACTCCGGCGGTGACAGGACTATTGGTGATCTACATTTTGGCCCCGTTCAATCGGTAGTCGCTGTCGATTTCTCCGCCCGTGTAATTATGGAGCCGGGGTCAGAGCCGTGATCCGCCGAGGTCAAGCCAAAGCCAAGAAGCCGACGATTTACAACGAGTAGTGAGCGGTTTTATGCTTAACCACGCAGTTTTAAAATTGAAACATCGATACCATTCATTTAGCATTACATGTCTCTTCTAAAGCTGTCACTCCCAATGTATTAGCTGTACTTATATCCGGTATAATTTTATATCGTTTGACTCCCGATATTCAGTGCCATACATTTAGTGGATAATGCTTATATAAAATTTCAAAATATTTATAGTTAAAATCGTTCTATTGAATTTTATAGTATTGTAATATAAATGATATAGATTTAAGATTGTTATTAGAATTTTTGTAAGTAATGAAAACTTGCATTAAAAATTAGAAAATAGATTTTGACAGAAACAATGGAACGAAGAAGATGAAAATATACAGTCACGAAAAACAAAAGCTTCATCATCCCAAAAGCTACTTTTCTCGAGGGCAAATGCGCCAGCCGCAAGAAACACCTGAGAGGTTGACTGAGCTATTAAAAGCTCCGCAGATGATGGGGTTAGAAGTAACGACTGCCAAAGAAATAGGAATCGAGCCAATTTTAGTAGTACATGACTTCGACTATGTTGAGTTTTTAAAGCATGGCTATGAAGAATGGATGGCTTCTGGTGAGGAGATGGGAGAGGAGGTTCAAACCACAGTCTATGTTCCGAACAACAATTCTGGGCTTGGTATTTTGGCAAAAGCGGCTAAGTATCAAGCTGATGGTAGCGCCCCAATTGGCAAGCATTCATGGACCTCTATTTATTGGTCCGCTCAAACGGCACTCAATGCCGCTGATTCGTTATTAAATGATGAGGCGCATCAAAATGATATTCAAATATGCCTGACGAGGCCCGCAGGGCATCACGCTAGAAAAAGCGCAGCAGGTGGTTTTTGTTATCTAAATAACGCAGCAATTATCGCTGAGCACCTGCGCCAGAAATTTCAAAAAATCGCCATTATAGATACTGACATGCATCATGGTCAGGGTATTCAAGAAATATTTTATGACCGTAAAGATGTGCTATATACCTCGGTGCATGGCAGTCCTATTAATTTTTATCCCGTGGTTGCAGGTCACGAGCACGAAAGAGGGCATGGGAATGGCTACGGTTATAACATCAACTTTCCGATGCCGCATGGTACAGATGAAGTTGGATTTTTCCATTATGTAGATAAATCGATCGAAATTGTAAAGCTGTTTAATCCAGATGTTATTGTCCATGTGTTAGGATTCGATGTCTATAAAGACGATCCACAAGCTAAATGTCATGTCAGTACACAAGGTTTCAAAACGCTAGCAAAAAAGCTGAAGGCATTGAATAAGCCAGTGATTGTCTTAGTAGAAGGCGGTTACTGTATAGAAAAGCTCAATGAAAACCTACAAGCATTTTTATCTGGACTTATTTCAAAAAATTAAAGCTAATAACCAGTCAGAAACTGGAAGTAAAAATTTTTCTATACAAACCATTCATTAAGATAATTGCTCAGTTTAGGCTGCCTTCACCAACTTACCGATCGGCGGAAAATCGGGCGTTAATCAAATCTTTCTTATGTTGAGAGACATATAGTATTTTATATACCTATCGTGAAGAGGAGATGATATGCGATATAAAGTCATCGTGATTGGCGCTGGTATGGTTGGAACGTCTATTGCCTGGCATCTACAAAAGAACAATTCTCAGGTTCTGCTGTTAGACAAGAAGTCACCGGGATTAGAAACGTCATATGGTAATGCCGGATTGATTCAGCGAGAAGCGATTCATGTTCATCCCTTTCCTAGACAGCTGATTGAACTGATAAAAATACTACCGAATAAAAATACCGATATTCGTTATCGCTTGCCTGCCGTCATACGTTATCAACACGCGCTACTACAGTACTGGCGGTTTTCTGCACCATTCTCGGTCCAAAAAATAGAAAAAAAGTGGCAGACTCTGGTTGAGCATTGTACAAGTGAGCATCAGAAAATGATCACGGCTGCCGACGTTGAGGATTTGATCAGACGTGACGGTTGGATTGAAATGCATCGAACTGAAGATAAATTTAAGACTGCCGTTGCAGCAGCTAAAAAAGCGCGTGAACAGGCGGTTGAGCATAAAGTCCTTTCCCTTGCAGAATTGAAAGAGCTAGAACCTAACGGAAATTTTGAAGGGTTTATCGGTGCGATTCATTGGTTAAATTCTTGGCAAGTCTCAAACCCAGGTGCGTTAGTGAATGCGTATGCCAAGAACTACCAAGATATGCACGGTACGATAGGTAAGTGTAGTGTCAAAAAAATTCTGCCGGATGGTAATGGTTGGCAGGTGGTAACCGATGATAAGGTTTTTTATAGTGATCATTTAGTCGTTGCTGCAGGTCCTTGGTCTAGCCAACTGATAAAGCCCTTGGGATATAATCTACCCTTATTTCCAATGCGTGGTTATCATCAGCACTTTAAAACTACCGATAAAAATTCTATCAATCACAGTTTGATAGATATGGATAAAGGGTTTGTGATGGGGCCGATGCAGCAAGGTGTTCGTATTACCACTGGCGCAGAAATTACCTTAATGGATGCGAGAAAAGATTTTGGACAACTGCAAGCTGTATTGGATTTTGCCAAAAATATTCTGCCATTGAACGATAAAGTAGAGAACGATCCATGGTGTGGGTCTAGACCTTGTATGCCTGACATGAAGCCGGTTATCGGAGCTTCCGGAAAACACAATAATTTGTGGTTTGCCTTCGGGCACGGTCATCAAGGCTTTACTTTAGGACCAATTACAGGGCGTATCATTGAAGAGTTAATACATAATAAACCCTTAACTGTTGATGTTGAGCCTTTTAACGCTCAACGATTTTCTAAGCAGTAATTAAAATATTTAAAAAACTGGGAAAAATGACTATGCTGAAACTAAATAGTAATGAACGCATGAGCCAAATTGTTGTTCATAATCAGACAATTTATTTATCAGGTCAAGTCGGGGCTGTCGATGAGGATGTATCTGCTCAAACATTAACGTGTTTGAATAAAGCCAAAAAGTTGCTGGAAGAAGTGGGCAGTGATAAATCAAAAATGCTATCAGCAACGGTATGGCTGAAAAGTATGAATGATTTTGCGGCGATGAATAAGGTGTGGGATCAGTGGTTTGAAGACACGTTGCCCCCAGCTCGAGCGTGCGGAGAATCTGCGTTAGCGCACCCCGATTTATTGGTGGAAATTACCGTAATCGCCGCTGAGTAAAATCTGAAACATACTGGCAAACAACCATAGCTCGCACTTAGAGAAGGTAACAATAATGAATAATGCCATTCATGGTGGTCAAGCGATCGTAGATAGCCTTCAATTACATGGAGTTAGTCGCGCGTTTGTGGTCCCAGGCGAGAGCTATTTATCGGTATTAGATGGTCTATACAATGCGGAGATTCAGACAGTGGTGTGTCGTCATGAAGCAGCCTGTACGTACATGGCAGACGCACACGGTAAGTTTACAGGTACTCCTGGTATTGCCATGGTTACGCGTGGGCCGGGCGCTGCGCAAGCCTATACCGGTATCCATACCGCATGGCAAGACGGTGTTCCTCTGATATTATTTGTTGGTCTGATTCCCGTTTCCGATAGAAATCGAGAGTCTTTTCAAGAGTTTGACCTTAATCAATGGTTCTCTAGTCAATGTAAGCGTGTCTTGATATTGGATGAGGTCTCAAGAGCGTCCGAGATTGTGGCTAAAGCCTTTCACGCTGCGTTGGAAGGTAGGCCTGGCCCTGTTGTCGTCGGATTGCCTGAAGATATTATCCGGCAGGAGTTCCATGGACAACTTCATCCCGTCATACCCGTTGCCGAAGGAGGTGTCGCCGACGACAAGCTCGACATTATACTTGATGCCTTATCAAACGCTGCCAAGCCGTTAATTTTTGCTGGTGGCCAAAATTGGACGTCGGAAGTTTCTGAACAATTAACGCAGTTTGCAGAAGCCAACCACATACCAGTGATTCATGATTGGCGTGCCTCGGACCGAGTTGCTTTTGATTCTCCTGCGCATGCTGGATATCTGGGTTATGGGCGTTCGGACGAATGTGCTGCATTAATTGAAGCTGCTGACGTCCTGCTGACGATAGGAACAGTTTTGGGTGACGTTGCTAGTGATGGTTATCGTTTACGACAGTCCTTTGAAAAGCCGAATTATATCGTTAATTTAGATACTAGTTTGCGGGGGCACAGCGGCTCAGTCACTGAGCATATTGTCGCCAGTCCTATTAGCTTTATCAAAGCGATAAGCAGAGCATCGTTGCCAAGTTCGGAGTCTCGTGACGATTGGTTTAAACATTGTCATCAACAGCAAAGAAAAGATTGTGATCTATCAAAGAAAGAAAGTGAAAGTGTTAGCGCTGAGCAATCATACGCGAGTATGACGCAAGTCATCAGGGAGATGACAGCGCTATTGCCTGCAGACGCCGTGTATAGTTTTGGCGCTGGTAATCACTGTTTATGGGCGCAGCGTTATCTACCTACTCACACTTTTCCAAGCCAGCTAAGCACCAGAAATGGCGCCATGGGTTATAGTTTGCCGGCAGGTATCGTTGCAGCATTAGAGTCGCCAGAACGCTTATCTGTAGTAGTCACTGGTGATGGCGAATTTATGATGAATGAAGCGGAGTTATCCACATCAATCCGTTATCAGGCGCCTGTTCTAATAATTTTGATGGACAATCAACAGTTCGGCACTATACGTCAACATCAAGAAGCAAATTATCCTGATCGGGTGTCCGGTACGCAGCTACATAATCCCGATTTTGCTGCGCTAGCCAATGCTTTTGGTGCGCATGGCATACGAGTTGATAATGATAGAGATATCAAGATGAGTGTGGCCGAAGCGATGCAGGTTGTCACAAAAGAGCGAAAGACCGTATTACTGCATGTGATTACCGATCCTGGCAAGTTAGTGCCATAAGATTATAGTGCTATCAGTCACTTATAAAAAGGAAGCATCATGACAAGCTATCAAGTAACGAATCCTGCTAACGGCGAGATAGATGAGAAGTATCAAAGCCATTCAAATCAGGAGATTCAAGATGTCATTGCCGAATCGCATAATGCTTATCAAACATGGCGCAAGAGTGATGTTGATGAGCGTGCAGCGATATTAAATAATATTGCCGATTTATATGAGGAGCAATGCGAAGATTTAGCAAAAATCATGGCGTGCGAGATGGGTAAGCCTGTTACGCAAGGGGAAGGAGAGCTTGCGCTAGTTAGTCAGATTTTCCGTTATTATGCCAAGTTTGGTGAACAATTTTTAGAGACGCCGGAATTACCCGACACTAAAAATGCTGTCGTAAAAAAAGAAGCCATTGGCGTTTTGCTGGGCATTATGCCGTGGAACTATCCTCACTATCAGGTGGCACGCTTTATTGCACCAAATTTGATGTTAGGTAATGCGATTGTACTGAAACATGCGCCTTCATGCCCAAAGTCTGCGACAGCGATTATTTCTATATTGGCGCAAGCAGGCTTGCCTAAAGGCGTGTATAACAATATTTTTGCGACTAATGATCAAGTTAAATCAATCATTAATGATAAGCGCATTCAAGGGGTGTCCTTGACAGGGTCAGAGCGAGCAGGTGCTGCCGTAGCGCAGGTGGCGGGTGCTGCGCTGAAGAAAGTCGTACTCGAGCTAGGGGGCTCAGATGCATTTATTGTTCTAGCAGATGCGGATATCGACCGATCAGTAGAATGCGCATTTATCGGTAGATTCGGCAATGCGGGGCAAGCTTGTAATGCGGCCAAACGTATCATTCTGCACGCAGATATTTATGATGAGTTTGTAGAAAAACTGACTCATAAGGTTGAGTCATTAGAGCCAGCCGATCCGCTAAATAAAGATACTTTTTTAGGTCCATTGTCCTCTAGTCAAGCTTTACAAACTATTCAAGGGCAATATGATAACGCGATCGATCAGGGTGCAACCGTATTAGTGTCTGGCGGAAAAATATCAAAACCTGGAGCTTGGTTCAAACCTGCTGTGCTGGCTGATGTCACATCAGATATGAAAGCCTACCATGATGAATTGTTTGGACCAGTAGCCGTAGTTTATAAAGCAAACGATGTCGAAGATGCCATCAGGCTCGTTAATGATACGCCATTCGGTTTAGGAGCATGCATTCATACACATGATATAGAAGGCGGACAACTCATTGCTGAAAGGTTAGAGGTTGGAATGGTGTCATTCAATCAAGCGCCAGGAACAGCAGCAGAGCTACCCTTTGGTGGTGTTAAACAATCCGGTTTTGGCCGTGAGCTTGGACCTTATGGTATGAGCGAGTTTGTAAACTTTAAGCTATATAATAAATAAAGAATTATGCAGGCACTCGATGCCCAGGTTTTGATTAGCAGTCAAGAAAATGTTGATTAATTCCGTAGCGACAGAGTTTCTAGCGAACTAACGCACTTTTGTAACTTTTTCGCACGGGAGCTGCCGTGCAGAGAACGAATTTTGCCAAAGCACAGTACGCCGCTAAGAAAAAGCGGCGCTTCCTGTGTTTGGCCTGGCTAGTTTCTTACTGGCGTGCAGCCAGAGGCTGCTTTAGTGCTCCTTGAGTCCGCCAAAAGGGTGGGAAAAGCTCTTATAGTGTGATTATTAGTCATATAATTGGACAGCAAACTTGAAAACCGATAAAATTCTATTTTCACAGAGTCGGTCTTACAGTTTTTGAGTGACACGCTTTTGACCAGCGTCTCTCTAAAGACAGTGACGGAAAGCAAGCTGAGCCCCTGTGGGGTTGGGTCACATAAATATTAAGCTCTAGCGAATCCTGGTAAGCTTTTTCATTTTTAGTTATCAATATATTTAGAGCATAAATGCTAAAAATACTATGATACAAAAAAAACTAGCAGATAGTTTGAATTGGACATTGCTTCATGTGCTAATCGTTATATATGAAGAGGGAAGTATTAGTGTTGCCGCTAATCGATTAAAAATTACCCAGTCGGCTGTCAGTCAAAACCTTAAAAAGCTTGAAGAGCAAATTGGAAGTCAGCTTGTTATACGTAATACAAAGCCTCTAAAGCTTACTCCTATTGGCCATTACTGCCTAAAAGTTGCCCAAACGATATTTACAGAAATCACCTCCATTGAGGCTATGAAGGGTTGTAATTCCCATCTCTTAGAAGGCGAAATTAAGCTCTTGGTAGCCAGCCGAATTCACAATCCAAAATATAACGATTTCTTAGTATATTTCAAAAAGAAATATCCGAATATCACTTTAGACTTAACGGTGAAATCAAGCAGGGATATTTTAAATGATATCGAACAAAAGAACCCTGCTGTTGGTATTTGTTTAGCTAGACACACCCCTGAAATTCTCAATCAAAAGTTGTTATTTAAGCAACGCTATTATTTATATTGCGGATATCACCATCCTTTTTTTGAAGCAGAAAATTTGAGTTTTGACAGTCTATTAAAAGAGGATTTTATCGCTTTCAACAGTGAAGATGTTGGCGAGGTTCTCTTTCCAATTACTATATTCAAAGAAACTCATGGTTTAACCGGTCGTATTAGTGCCTACACCAATAATTTAGATGAGGCGGTGCGTTTGATTTACACCGGCTATGGCATAGGCGCCTTGCCTGATCAATTCATTGCGTCGACCTATCTAGAGTCCAAACTTAGGCGATTACCACCAAAAGAAGGTGTTGCTGATATACCCGTCCATATTTTTTGGCATAAACACCGAGCTTTATCAATTATCGAGACTAAGTTTATTGAAGAGATTGTAGATTTCGACATCTCGGTAAGTGCTCGTTCTGTTGCTTCTCTATAACACTCAAGAATGATAGTTACGTCGATTCGAAGTCCTATGCAGCGAGTGCACCACTGAAAACGTAAGACTTGCGGGGAAATCTTTTTCGACGATGAAGGTAGTCGGGGTTTGTCAAAACCGCAACCTCCAGCATTCGCTGGCCGCGTTCAGCGATCTGATGATAGGTAAAAATATATGCCAAGCTTAGGCCTGACGTGCCTGAAGTCCGCCGAACTGACGGAAAATGAGTGTTACTCAGACCCTGCCTGAAATTGCCACCCTCAAGGCATTAGCTGTACTTATAGCTGATATTATTTTATATCGTTTGACTCCCGATATTCAGTGCCATACATTTAGTGGATAATACTTATTTAAGTTTTCAGAAGATGTCTTCTGGATAAAATAAGGTTTTATTGAAATCATTAGTTTTTAATATAGAAATATGGCTTTCAAGCTATTCGAGAGTTTTGATAAGTCAGAATCACTTGAATTAAAGAAGAGTCTATTGGTTTACGGTTTTAACGACCAATTTTGCTGGCGTTAGATAATAAGCACAAAAACATTAACGAGAGATTCTACGCATATGAAATTAAAGACGTTTTCACGTATTGCTTTGGTTGCTGCTTTGCCGCTCGCCATGGCTGCCGTACAGGCCCAGGCTAAAGAAATGGCGATTGCCACTATTTTGCCCGAAAACATGAGCAATAACTCTGTCTACCCCGCGTTGATGCGCTTCAAGGACCTAGTCGAGACGCGCACTGACGGTGAGATAACCGTCAGGGTCTTCGGCAATAGCCAGCTGGGCTCGGAGGTTGACACTGCTAAAGAAGTTCAAGGCGGGCGCACCCTGCAGTCAACCATAATCACTACCGGCGCCATGTCGTCTTATTTTAGTGATTATCAGCTAATGACAGCTCCCTTCGTGTTTGATAACTGGCGTCAGGCTTGGGCTTTTCTCGACGGTGACTGGTTTGCGGACTTGATGTCCAACACTGTTGAAGAAACCAATATGCGTTATTTGGGCACCTTTGATGACGGCGGCGGTTTTGTGGCGTTTACCAATAACGAGCGTCTTATTAAGACGGTGGAAGACCTTAAAGGGCTTAATATCCGCACCGAAGAGAATCCCGGGCATGTTGCGATCATAAAGTCGCTGGGAGCGTCTGCCACGCCGTTGCCTTGGGGTGAAGTGATCACCGCACTTGAAACCGGTCTGGCTGATGGTCAGTTCAACGCGCCGGTGCTTAACACGACCTACAACTTCCACGAGGTGACCGATTACACCACCCTGACTGGCCATGTATACAACAGTGCTGCTTGGCTGATTAGTGAGGACTGGTATCAGGGGCTGACTGAGGAGCAGAAGGAAGCGATTGTTACCTCGGCGCGCGAAGCCATCGCGATTGGGCATGGCATGTCCGCAGCTTTGGCAACAGCAGGCTGGCAGGAGTCCTGCAAGACTTTTAAGGATTGCTACATCATGCCTACTGAGGAACGTGAGCGCATGGCTGATATCGCGAGGCCGGCCTGGAAGAACTGGATCGTCAACGATTTTGGTATCGACGCTAAAAAGGTTGACGCTTTCCTGGCAGAGGTGAAGCGTGTTGGTGAAGAAGTGAAATCGTCCGACATGGACAACTATGGGCAGTAAAAAAGATCCAGTAAAACAGGATCAGTAAAAACGGGTCAGTAAGGCTGGGGCACAAACTTGGCCAGTGACCACTGATATTGCTTGTTCATCCATCGGCCGCCCAAGAGTTTCGGGTCGGTCGATGTTGCTTTTAAGGTGCATTAATGAAACTCCTTCAGCCTCTTCGGCAGCTGAGTGATTGGGTTAATCAGGCCGCGATTATAGCCTGTGTAGCCTGCGTGCTTATCATGTTGGGCATCTCTTTCACGGCTTTTATCTATAAGCTAGCCACTGGCAGCAGCCTGAGCTGGACCTATTCATTAGCGAGACTTTTTCTACCCTGGATTGGCTTTCTTTCCATGACCATCTCATTGCGCTACGGCGAGCATGTGGCCATGACATTATTGGTTCGCAGCCTGCCTAGGGCGCTGCTGACTCTTGCTGCTGCGCTTTGTCTGATTACTATCGCACTGTTTGGGGCGCTACTGCTCTGGTATGGCTGGACTTACTTTGTGACCGCAAACCAGGTTTACATGGTCTCTGACCAAATACAGATCTCTGCCAAGTTTACCACCGTCGTGGTGCCGATCAGTGGCGCCATCATTTTGCTGCACGTGACACAGGGCTTTGCTCTACTCGAGCACTTCATTGATGACGACGCGCTGATGGATGAGCTTATCGGAACCCAAGATACGGAGACTCGCTCATGATATTCGCTATTGTTGCGTTTGTGGTGCTTTTGCTTATCGGTATGCCAGTAGCCGTGGTGATGGCTCTCTCCGGTTTGGCCGGCGGTTTTTCCATGGGTGGAGAACAGATGCTCAGCATCATTGCTGACCGCATGTTTGCCGGTGTCTCGGGTTTTATGCTCATCGCGGTGCCTTATTTCATCTTTACCGCTGAGCTGATGAATCAGGGTGGCTTGACCCAGAAGTTGATTGATTTCAACAATGCGCTTTTTGGCCGGGTGCGCGGAGCGCTGTCGCACGTCAATATTTCGGTGTCGGTATTCTTCGCAGGACTAACCGGGGCGGCGATCACTGATACCGTGGCGATTGGTAAGATAATGATCCCCGAGATGAAAAGGCAGGGCTATGACGCCGAATATGCGGCGGCGATCACTGCCTGCTCCTCGATTATCGGGCCGATTATTCCTCCCAGTATCGTGATGGTGATCTATGCCACACTGCTGCGCGATATCTCGGTTATTGACCTATTTGCCGGCGGCATCATTCCCGGTCTTCTGATGGCTTTAGCGCTGCTTGCGGTGAGCTTTTTTCTGGCGTGGAAGCGCGGCTACCCCAAACAGGCGCCTACGCCGCTCAAGGCGGCAGGGCTGGCTTTTCTGGTGGCCTTGCCGGCTATGTTCGTGCCTGTGATCATTCTTGGCGGGATTCTGTCTGGGCTGACCACTATCACCGAGGCCTCGGGCTTTGCCGCTGTTTATGCCATCGTTATTGGTGTGGTGTTTTACCGCAACCTCACCTGGAAGAAAATCTGGGATGCACTGATAGTGACCGTGCGCTTCTCGGGCGTGGTGTTCTTCCTATTGGCGACCTCGGCAGTGCTTGGCTGGTTTGTAACCCGCTCGGGCATAGCCCAAGACGCGGCGGGACTCATCATCGGCTTCAGTGATTCGATGTTCATCCAGTTACTTCTGGTGTGCCTGCTGCTGCTGCTGGTTGGTACCGTGATGGATGTGCTGCCGGCGCTTGTCGTTGTGGCGCCGGTGCTGGTGCCAGCAATGATTCAGCTGGGTGTGGATCCGCTGCACTTTGCGATTCTGATGATCGTGGTGCTCAATATCGCCAACGTTACGCCACCCGTGGGGATGACGTTAATGACGGCGGCCCGAATCGCCGACGTGCCATTTGAAAGGGCGATCATAGCCTCACTGCCGTTTTACTTCGCCTTCGCTGCGGTGATTCTGCTGCTGGTGACATTTCCGGCACTTTCCACCTGGGTGCCCTCGCTGCTCAAATGAGGTTGCCTGGCGTCTTTCTGCAGCGAAAAGGGGTTTCCTTAGGGCCGATGAAGCTCAATCGCTGACGCACTGACCGAACAGTTTTGCGATTTAGATTCAAAGACTTGCAGACCAATCGGTCTGTAAGGCCTTTGGGTAAAGACTCTGCGATCATCGTGGCTACGAGTTCTCTTGATCGAAGGCTTCGATTTAGCTCAAAATCAGTTGGTTCAGGCTTAGGTTGGCACACAGGGGCTTATGCATCCAGCCCCTTCATGCCTTCATCAGTATAGCGCCCACCGGCCACACTCAGTTCTGATACCCCGGCTTCCAGTGCTGTAATCTCATCTGGTGACAACACTACATCGATGGCCGAAACGTTTTCTTCGAGGTACTTCAGTCGTTTGGTACCGGGAATCGGTACGATATGGTCGCCCTTCGACAATAGCCAGGCGAGTGCAATCTGCGCTGACGTGCAGCCTTTGGTTAACGCCAGCGAGCGCACGACATCGACAATGCGGCGGTTAGCGTCGATGTTTTCCGCTGAAAAACGCGGCAGGTTTGCACGAAAGTCGCCGTCGGCAAAGTTACTCTGACCATCGAATGTGCCGGTAAGAAACCCCCTGCCAAGGGGCGAATAAGGCACGAACCCAATACCGAGTTCACGGCAGGTGGGCAGAACGTCTGATTCCACATCCCGGGACCAGAGCGAGTATTCGGTCTGCACCGCAGCAACCGGATGAACAGCGTGGGCGCGGCGCAACGTGGCCGCGCTAACCTCGCTTAGGCCAATATGGCCGATCTTGCCGGCGCGGACCAGACTGGAAAGCGCCTCCATAACTTCTTCAATGGGGCGGCTGCGGTCGATTCGGTGAACGTAGTAAAGATCAATCCGCTCGACCCCGAGACGGCGAAGTGAAGCCTCGCAGGCTGCCCTGGCATACTCCGCGCTGTTGTCAATTGTGCGGGCATACTCACCGGGCTTGCGTACGATTCCGAACTTTGTGGCGATTTCGACTTGCGGCTTCCGTTCCCGCAAAAAGCGTCCTAACAATTCTTCATTATGATGCGGGCCGTACATGTCGGCGGTGTCGAAAAAGGTCACGCCCAGATCGGCGGCGCGACGCAGCACCTGCATCGATTGCGCATCGTCCCGTGGGCCGTAAAATTCACTCATGCCCATACAGCCAAGGCCGAGGGCGGAAACGTTTAAATCGGGGGTGAGAGATCTGCGTTGCATGATGATGCTCTTTTGTTGGATTTTGCGTCATCATGGCTTTCCGATATCGGTTAATCCACAGTCTATATTGGAAATCTAATTTTCATTTTTGGAAAGTCTATGACCGAACGCCTCAACTGGGATGATGCACCTGCGTTTCTTGCGGTTGCACGCACTGGAACCCTGACCTTTGCCGCTAAGTCGCTCGGCACTGGTATCGCGACTGTTTCGCGGCGAATCGCGCGGCTGGAAAGCCGTCTTGGCGTGCCGCTCTTTGTACGGCATCAGTCCGGCTATCGCCTGACCGATCAGGGCGCGACCCTGCTGCCCAGAGCCGAAGCTCTGGAGCAGGCCATGGGAGCATTTCGCGCCCAGGCGGCGACGGAAACGGAGGCCATTGGACATGTTCGGTTAGCGACGGCTGAGAATCTCGCCAATTCGATCATTATCCCGGGCCTTGCCCCACTGCTTGCGCGACATCCCGGTCTAAGCATCGAGATTTTGACTGACGTGAGCACGATCAACCTGCACGGCCGCGACGCGGATCTGGCGTTGCGCATGGTGCGCCCTGAGCGCGGCAACGTCAGCGTTCGCCGTGTTGGCACCTTAGGTTTTGGTCTTTACGGATCGTCGGAGTATATGGCCGCGCGCGACACCGGGCCTGATGCGGGCCGTTTCGATGGTGATCGCTTCATTGGGTGGTCGGAACGTCAGGGTGGCCTGCCAGCAGCTCAATGGATTGAACGCACCTTACGTGGCCAGATGCCTGCGGTTACTACCACAACATTGTCCGCGCAGCTAAGCTCCGCGACCGCCGGGTTGGGCCTGGCAATTTTGCCACATTTTCTGGCGCGCGAGGCGGGTTTGCGGGAAATGCCGCTTGAGTTGGGGTTGGATCAGCCAATCTGGCTGGCGCTGCACAGCGATTTATCCGCTTCGTTGCGCATTAGAGTCGTGGCCGATCATCTTGCGGAAATTGTCGAGCGTAATCGTGAGCGACTGGAGGGGGTCAGATAGGCGACTTGAATGACCTGCTGGATATTACGAGTGCTTATGACACGGTGTCTGGTTTGGAGGATTGGGTTGAACTCGACCCTGTGCAGGGGGAAATTTGAATGGAATATTCCCGGATTGATGAAAGTGGCTACACGGGATTCGACTTTCTGAATCCCGTGTAGCCACTTTCAGGAGGCAACGGCGGTTGCTATCACGGACGAGGACGCCGCACGTTTAATCAAGGAGTATTTTCCAAAGCTGCAGGCGTCAGAGCTTAAGTGCCGAGCACTCGCCAGGCGGCCAGGAAACCATTCCCGACTGTTTGGCCTGCAGCACGAAATCATGGTGAACTAAAAATGTCCTAAGAGCGATCGCAACGTCTGGTGTCACCACGGATGCTGCGTTTGTGGCGCTGCAATCGTTTATTAGTCGCATGGAGGAGATGGTTGCGGGGCCTTATTGTGTCGAGCACGATCAGTCCAAGAACCTGCTTACCTATAATGATTTGTTGCAGCGCTATATCGACCACGAACAAAGCATCGAGTTCCGACAGACCGAAATTGCGCGCGTTAGATTTCCGCTCAAACTAACGGCCGTGACTTAAGTCGATTCTAATACCAGTCCGGCAGTGCAGTTGGCCGAGGTAATGATCGGAGCCGCCATCGAAGCGGCGAATACCCTGGCGGGGCAGCGTATGGCAGGATTGAATGTTGATACTGTACGGAACTTGTATACCGATCATCAGTTCATCCATCTAACGTCTTCGAACGATTTCGCTGAGCAGCATCGATTCCGCCAAGGCACCCAGGCCGCTGAGCTGATCGATTACTTCGCGACCCAATTCCATATTGGGGGAGGTCCAGATTGATCGCTATTTCGATGGTGCATTGTTTCAGTACACCAGTAATTTTTAAGTTGGAAACTTGGGCAAAATTACAGATCTCCTTGGTCAAAAAACGCAAAGGGTAAACTGCGTGACGATCAGCCATCAGATTCTCTAGCCCTATTGTCAGTTTTTTGGGGAGTTTGACGAAATGCTCTCAAAATCATCAGGTTTGCTGCGCTCATAATTCACTACTGAACACACAAGTGACCAATGGATCCATCCTGGTTTTGCCGCCGTTTGGCATTTTCAGCACGCCGCATCTTCAAAAGGAAGACAGGATTCGAACCTGTGACCACTGCCTTCGGAGGGCATTGTAGCCATATTCTAAGAGAAACAAGCAGGAACAAATAGGATAAAATATACTATTAAAAACAAATAGTTGATTGTATATCTGGGGTTTCTGCTTGTTTCCCGTTATACCTTGTTTTATCCTCCATCTGTCACCTAGTTATCACCTAGAGATCAGGGCGAGATATGGCAAGTACCACCAAGATGAAGCTGACCGCCAGGGCGCTTGAACAACTGGCCAAGACACCACCAGAAAGTGATGTGTGGGATACCGACCTGGCCGGCTATCACGTTCGCGCTGGGCAGCGTGGCCTTACCTTCCGGCTCTACTATCGAACTAAGACCGGCCAGCGTCGCATGATGACTCTTGGGGCGTACGGCGCCTTAACCGCTGCACAGGCCAGAAGTAATGCCACGGAAGCCCTGGCTGTAGTGGCTCAAGGTGGCGATCCACGAGCAGTGCTGGAAGAGGCCCGAGCGGAAGCCCAGCGACAGCATGCGCGGACATTACGCGCCTACTTGGATGGCCCATATACGGTGGTGCAAGGTCGCAAGAAGGATGGCCACTCTGCGCTGTTGCGGATTCGCCGCGCCTTTGCTGACTGGCTTGATAGGCCTATGGGTGAGTTGTCCCATGCTGATATTGAGCGCTGGCAGGGTGAACGGGAAGCCAAGGGTGAAGCCTTCACTACCAGCAAGCGAAGCCTGGGGGCACTCAAAACGCTTCTGGCACATGCGGCTGAGCGTAAAGTAATACCAAATAATCCGCTGGCGAGAATTAACTTACAGCGTCCCGCCACAACGGAGGAGGAGATGGCCGAGCAGGCGTCTCAACGACGGTACCTGGAAGCGGAAGAAGTTGAGGCGCTATTCAGTGGGCTAGATGCCTACCAAGACCTTAAACGTCAGGAGCGTCAACGGAGCAGGGTACACGGCAAGGCGTACTTACCTGACCTTGATGATGTCTCTTATGTGGACCATGTGAAACCGTGGATATTGATCATGTATTACACCGGCTTTCGGCCTGGCGATCTTTTTGGTCTGCGCTGGGAGCACGTCAACCTTACTTTTGGCACCATTCGTAAAGTAATTGAGAAGACTGCGCACCATCATCCGGAGCCGATGATCTTTCCTATGTCCAGCGCTGTGGTCAGCGTGCTCAAGGTTTGGCACCATCAGCAATGCAAGCCTCAGACCGGACTGGTATTCCCCTCGGTTCGTACTGGAAAGCGTATGGATCGGACGGCGATGCAAAAACCATGGGCTAAGGTTCGAGAGTTAGCCGAGCTGCCAGGTAGTCTGGTGATGTACAGTCTGCGTCACAATTTCGCTAGCCAGTTGGTGATGGCAGGGGTCGACTTGTTGACTGTTGCCAAACTGATGGCCCATAGCGATATTCAGACCACCATTCAGCATTACGCACACTTGCGACCTGACCATACCCGCGATGCCGTAGAAGCGTTTGCCCAGCAGGTGGCTGAGCCTGACACAAATGAGCTGGCTGTTGGTCATGATGAAGAAGGAGCGGTCGATGCACCGTTTCAGGTAGTTAGATAGAGGTGGCGCTGATAGCGCAAGCCTTACCAAGTTGGCTGGCCTAGGGTAGCTCCCGAACGTGCGGCAACTTCACCGCACTGGCCAGCCGCCTTCTATGGAGTGAGCGGAGGAAGTGGCTCAGATGTTGAAGAAGATAAATACAGTTGACCAATTGCCGAGCTGGTTTTCCATCAAGCCATACACCGAATGGCGCGACGAGAATCCTGAAGAAGCCACCCGTGCCATAGACGACCGTCTTGGCTTTTTGCAGATAATTAAACTTTACTCTCTCGTCGAGAGTGACACCAGCATTGGAATGGAGTGGTTACAGAAAGGATCTCGAGAGCCGTGGAAAATGCTCGGCGTAGAGCCAACGACGGAAATGATGATAGCCCGTCAAGACGCCTACCTGAAGCAGGAGGGTCTTGAAGAGTTCAATCGCGCTGAAGCCGACAGAGAAGAAGAGCTCACTTATTCAGAAGGCGAGCGAATTGCTAGAGAGATTGCTGATGAATATTTTGATCCAGGCCAAGATGAAATTGCTCGAGTTAATCTTTGGGAGGTCATGGACTTCCTCAAGCAGAATGAATCGATGATAAGAAAGGTCGACGAAGCAGCGATTCTACTTGCCGAGAAACATGAATTGGATTTCGAATGTGTTAGAGGCATGGCGTATCGGCATATATCGCTTTCCAGCAATAATGATCGGGGTGGCTACATCTGGGTCGATAGCCATCCCACAGCTGAAATCGTCTCGCAGCAAGTGAAACGATTTTTGTTAAAGCATGACTCAGGTGGCGAGGTGCCGTTTCCTCGAGTGGGGCCAGCTGAGGTAAGAAAGCTATTCGACTACCGCGTTGCAGCGTATATCGATTTGAAGATTTGGGAGCATCTGACAAATTCAGAAATAACCAATAAGTGTATGGCCAGAGCGTTATTCCCAGACGGTGAATACGGAGCGGGCGATATGAGCCCATCCAAAACACTAGGTAATATTTTGAACCGAGTGGTGTATGAGGCTGGCTATATGGATAGTCTTATGGCTAAGGCATCGCAGATGGAAACGTTGAAAGATGTATAAGTGCCGCCCCTTCAGTTCCCAAAAAAGTAGTTTGCATGCAGATCCGAAAAAGTAGATTTGCATTCAAATAAACATTTACGCACCTGAATCTTAATCACCAGAAAGAACAAGGATCATTGAAAATATCCAACACAGATAGAGGATATTTAAGATGACAGTTAAGAAGTTCGACCGCACCACCACATTGTCCGATGCACTGGCCAAGTATCACGACGGATTCGATCCAGCACTGATTGAGCTGCCCGAGTCCGCCGTCTTCCCATATCTGATTGCTGTGCAACCCACCACTGCCCGAAAGGCTCGCTGTACCGGCACCTTGCTAGGCAGGCTTGCCCCGCGCTTTGTTCGTCATGGCCGTGCGATTCGTTATCGTCTGAAAGATGTACTCAACTGGCTGGCGGATGGTGATAGTTATGCCGTAAGCGCCAATAAATCAGCACCTACATTCCCGCTCGCCGATTACACACACTGACTCCTCACCCATTCCATGAGGAATCAGCATGACCCCAACCGAACGAGCACACGTCTGGCAGCAGCATATCACTGACTGGGAAGCCTCAGGCGTGTCCGGCAGCGCTTACTGCAAGCAACAGTCACTGGTTTATCATCAATTCGTTTACTGGCGCCGGAAGTTGGCCCCGACTGAAGACTCTCCAAAGCAGGCGCAAGCGACCACCGGGTTCGCGCGGGTCGTTTCTGCTCCTGGCGCAGGCATCGGCGGAGCCGATGGTCTGACCGTGTCACTGCCCGGTGGTGTCTCCATCACTGGTTTGCACGCCGGCAACATCGAGTTGCTGGGCGCTTTTTTGAGACAGCTGTGATGCGCCACCGATCTTTACGCCCGTCCTTGTCGTTGCCAGAGATTTACCTGTACCGGGCGCCCGTTGATTTCCGCAAGCAGGCTCATGGCCTGGCGGTCTTGGTTGAACAGGAACTGGGCCATAATCCGTTTACCGGAGCGCTCTACGCCTTCACCAACAAACATCGAAACAAGATCAAGTGTCTGATGTGGGAAGACAACGGTTTTGTACTCTATTACAAGGCGCTGGCCGAGGAGAAGTTCAAGTGGCCTAAGGCCTCGGATGAGTTGATGCCACTCACAGGGGAACAGATCAACTGGTTGCTGGACGGCTACGATATTGCCCTATTAAAAGGGCATAAAATTCTGCATTATGAGGCTGTTAATTAGCTCTTTTTTGGTGCTTTAGGGCGTTGTTTTTGCTATACTTTGTTCATGAGATTAAAGCCTGAAGCACCTTCAAAAACACCCGATATCAGCGGCCTTTCGGCCGCTGAATTGCGGTCGGTTGTCGAAGGTCTTCAGCAGGAACTGTCGGCCAAGAGCGCTGGAATCCAACAGCGTGATCACTATATCCAGATTCTCGAAGAACTGCTGCGCTGGAAACGGATTCAGCAGTTCGGCGCCAGCAGTGAGAAGTCCGCACACCAGATTCATCTGTTTGACGAAGCCGAGCTGGAAGTTGAGATTGATGTCCTGCGTGATCAACTGCCCGACGATGTCAAAGAGGAAGTTGCACCACCGGCCTCCCGTAAACGTCGCCAGCGTGGCTTCTCGGATACACTGCTGCGCGAGCGCATCGAGCTGACCCTCAGCGACGAAGAAAAAGTGGGCGCCAGCAAGACCTTTTTTACCAAGGTCAAAGAAGAGCTTCAGTTCATTCCCGCGCAGTTGAAAGTTCTGGAATACTGGCAGGAAAAAGCCGTGTTCGAACAAGACGGCGAAGAGCGCATCCTGGCAGCCATCCGCCCCGTCCACCCTTTAGGTAAGTGCACGGCCACCACCTCGCTGCTGGCGTACATCATCACCTCAAAATACGCCGATGGCCTGCCTTTGTATCGTCTGGAACACATGCTCAAACGCTTGGGTCATGAAATCAGCCGCACCAGCATGGCACACTGGGTTATCCGCCTGGATGACGTGTTTAAACCGCTCATCAATCTGATGCGCGAAGTGCAGAACAGCGGTGATTATTTGCAAGCCGACGAATCCCGAATGGTCGTTTTAAAAGAAAACGGTAAAACGGCGCAGTCTGATAAATGGATGTGGCTCACCCGCGGTGGCCCGCCAGGGCAACCGTCGATTCTGTTTGAATACGACCCCTCACGGGCGGGCAAAGTGCCGGTGCGTCTGCTTGACGACTTTAAGGGCATCCTGCAAGCCGATGGCTACTCAGGTTACGGCAAGGTGTGTCGGAATAACGGCATCACCCGGATCGGTTGTTGGGATCACGCCCGACGTAAGTTCGTGGAGGCCACCAAAGC
>Ga0307954_1000226_pt1 | contig 31337 bp, 22 predicted proteins | sample OrgLakmetagen437_FD_201822 | JGI IMG/M metagenome (GOLD analysis project Ga0307954, IMG submission 201822) | Saline water microbial communities from Organic Lake, Antarctica - #437 | ecosystem: Environmental > Aquatic > Non-marine Saline and Alkaline > Saline | place: Antarctica: Organic Lake... | reverse complement strand
GTAAAAGATGCATTTTCGTCCACAGAGATGGCTAGACAGTACTGCGAAGTCTACGCAGAAGTCATTAGAAAATGGAAGACTATTTAAATTCCTCTATTAAAAGGATCAATTGCCAGAAAATGGATTGAAGGCATTCGAGCGTGCGTGTCGGGATTCCATCGTAACCATTCCAAGACATTCTGCCACCCCGGGGGAAATCCCCCCCACAGAAATAGAGGGGGGATTAATCCCGACTGTTACCTAACTTCAAGCTCAACTATTTTTGGTGGCGAACCCGCTCCATCTAGAGGTGATATAGAATTTCGATTAGCGTGGCGAAACTCGGGAAGAAGTCCTATAACTTCGCCACCTGTCCTATAAGCGCCTATATTACCGCCATTACGTCCTGCGCCTACGGCAAGGCTATTCTGTACCAATCTGAAATTGTAATTGAATGGATCAACAAATCCGGCATCGGCAACCATAGAATGAGTATCAGGAGGAAAGGCTGATTGCTCCAATGAAACCGCATCAGCGGTAGAAGGGGTAACTTGCTGCCACTCTGAAAGACTGTAAAAATTAATAGCTTTGTCAGAGTACAGACCTAACCTCACAGAAAAATCAACTGGGTACAAATTATAATCAATAAGTGAAAAACTGGGAGCTTTCCTAATATCCGGCGTTTCAAACACATGGGATTGATACACTGTGGAAATTGTGCGTTCAGATGGGCCGACAATTATATTGTTAAAGAACGAGACTTCAGATAGCCCCCTAATAGTAAACCCACCAGTATTATAAAAGGTATTATTATAAATGTCGAAGCCGACATTTTCATGCGCCGACTGGTAGGTTGTATCATAAATAGGTACATTATTATTTACGAAAATATTCTGATAGATCTCTGTTCCAATGTGTGCGGCGTCAGACGGCGCATTGTTGTTAAACTCTAAAGCTATATTGGTATCATGAACCAGGTTGTTCCTTATAACTATTCCTGTATCACCCGTTAAGTAAGCGCCTTTATGGTAAATTCCTTTATCCGAAGTATGGAATTCGTTATTTTCGAGCGTTACGTTCAACATGTTATAACTTAGAAAGCCCATTCCATTATTGTTTTCATGTCCGTAATTACTGACATTGTGCACTAAGTTATTTCCAACATACGCACTGTCAACGTCATCCAATCTGATAGCAGAGCTATTAGCAATCGGGGCGCCAATATGGTGGATATAATTATCAACAATACGAATGCCATCCATGCGACCGAGACCGCCCGCCACGCCTATGCCGCCCCCACCATATCGTATCTCAAATCCCTCAATAGTGATGTAGCTTTTCCCGGCTATGATAAAGCCCGAAGCGTCATAGCCAGGCTCGATGACAACTGTTTCACCTTCCATTGCTTTAAACTCGATAGGACGGTCCTGTTCTCCTGAGTTCTGCGGTTTAACCACAGCATCGCGACCACTATACGGACTAAATCCCTTCATTAGGGTATTGTAGAGGCCCGATTTTACCAAAACTGTATCACCAGCCTTCAAGACCTGTGAAGCCTTCGAAAGCGTAGCCCATGGAGCCTCCTGCTCAACACCCATATTCTGATCGCTTGCTTGCGGATGTCTTTTATCTACGTAGTACGTAGCCGCATTTACAGAGAAGCCCGCTGCCAGCAGCGTGCCAAGCACCGATAATCTAAAAAAAAGGGAATTATTCATAGCTGACCTATCTAATGGAAACCAAAGTACTGGCTGATAATAGCACGGTGTTCCGGTAACCAAATAGCTGCCAGGTGTAGTGAAAATATATTTTTTGACCAACCTGAGTGTCGATTTATATCAATTTGTCCTTATGGGATATGGTCCGCAGAAACGATATAAAAGCGAAACCACCCAAGCAAATGACCATCAGACATGTCGCCTAGACATGCCTTCTATCCTATCTTTTATGTATACCATGACGATATGTCTGGATATGTCTCATCGGCCAATCAGGGAGGAGTAAAGCAAAGCTTTATATTTTTTAAGATAAACTTTTTCAGATAATTGCTCGTGTACAAATTCGTAGCCATTACTGGACAACCGCTGGCGAAGCCCAGACTCATTCACCAGTCGCTCAATACATTCGCGCAGATCCGCTACATCCTCTGCCCTAAACAACAGTCCCGTCTCGTTGTGCTTGACAACACTCGGAATACCCTCAACGTCAGCCCCTATCACCGCTTTCTTATGGGCCATTGCCTCTACCAGTACGCGCCCCATACCCTCCGTACGAGAAGGCAACACCAAAAAGCTACAGGCTTTGATAAACTCTTGAGCACCTGAATAGTTGACGGGCGGCTCGATTGATATTCGAGCATCACCCTCTGCCAGCTTCGCCGACCTCTTACGTTCCTCATCACTAAAGAATCCTACGATTCTGAGCCTATACGAGTCGGGAATATCGCACCTCCGAAAAGCTTTGATCAAGAGATCTACCCCTTTCAGATACCAAGGAAAGCCCAGAAACGCTACATAGCCTTGATCCTCATCAGAAGCTTTGAGACCACTCACTGGTACAAACTCATGGAACGAATGAACTTTGGAACCAATTTCCAAGTCAGGTGCTATATCTTTGATCTGTTCGGGATAAAGCGTTTTGACCGCATCTGCGAGTTTTACAAATTGGCGAGTTAGAAAAAGGCCAAACGCTTTTTTCAACCTTCCCGTGGCTGTCCCCATTTCCCAATTGTAGTCAGAGGCGTAATTACCGTTAAGCTCAAGTATAAACTTACTACCTTTCAAAGCCCTTACCAGTATGGCTAAAAAGCAAACCAAAAATGGATTGGTTGTAATCACAAAGTCGATTTTTGAAAAACGGTCTCGACGGAATAGCATTTTAAAAAGGACAATCAAAAAATAATAGCCGTGCGACAACAGCCCGAACTTATTAATGAATCTTGGAATGACGACGCCATCAATAAGAAAACCACCCATATATTTACCCTGGAGATCAGGCGTTTCCAGCTCATGAAAGACCAGACCATCAAACTCTTCTGAAAGAAGCGAATATTTTCCGGAATTGATATTTTCAACAGAAAAGATCGGCCCTCTTCCAAGAACCACTATAGTTTTCCTTTCCCCCATACCCAAACTCATCTTCCATCCAAACAGGAACTGTTACTAAAATTCATAAAAACTGTACCTCCGGCGAATTTACCTTAACTTTCAAATCTAACGAATCTGAACAATCAGAGCCAAATCGGGAATCCATCAGAACTCTGGAAAGCTTTTTTGTAGTACAGAAACAGCTTATATTCGCTCTCGACCATTCAGCGGGTGAGTAATTATCAAAATTATCTCTAAATGTCACCAACGTTTTTGGCAAAAAGCCTTCTTTAATGACTTTTCCTGTTTGACTATTTAAATACGACTTATTGACACCAACATTTTCTGCTAATACTATCCCTGGAGTACCCGCGAAGAAACCTTCAAATATCACACGGTTGCTTCCCTCTTTAAGAGACAAAAGTACGTTAACCCTGCTTTTATTATATAAAATATTTAGATCTTTTGGCGACAAGTTATTATATACCGTTATATTATTATCAACGCCATAAAAGTCTATTAAATCGATAATTCTCTCGTAGAACTCGCCCCATTTTCCAAGAACAATTGCAGCCTTGTAAGCCGGATCGTTGATGGATTTTATTGCCTTCAAAAATATATGAATCCGTTTCACGTAGGTCGAGTTACCTACAAGAAGGCTATCGAATTCTTTCGTTACAGATGGAATCGGATAAAAAAGCTCATGATCAACCCAGTCACTCGCGCCAAATTCAACTGGTAGCAGATTACTATTTAACGCCGCGATAAACTCAAAATCTTTCTTTTCAGATGCTTGAACTATTACCGGGCTTTCGAAGCAGGCCCACGCGAGGATCTCAGGAAGAGCATATCCTGCCCAACTCGGTTCTAACACAATCACGTAGTTTCTTAAAAAGTCATCTCGCTTTTTGGATTTCAGAAAGTAAGGAAAAGTCGTAGTAAACGTTAGCACCAAAACACCTTTGGAAACGCAATGCCCGTCATCAGAAAATCTGGGATTTCGCAAAATGATATGTCTTTTATTAAAGAACTCCTCCTCAAGACCAAGGTCATCTACTTTTACATTATCAAGACACCACTCGCTTATTTGTTTCAAATTCTTTTTTATAAGCCGAAGAGAACTTTTACTGTAAGAGAACCTGTGAGATGCTAAAAGCAGTTTCCACCTTATATTCGTAGCGGGCCAGAAAATGTAGACAAGCGATAAAAGCATCGGGCCAAGCCAACTGTTTTTAAACCGAATGTAGTCGTGAAAGTACCACCTCGCCAAAAACAAACGTACTTTCAGTTCGCTTCTACCATTACCCACTTTCCAACTTCCTTAGATTATTGATTTTATGTGCTTTTACCTGCTTTCTGCTTGAACTGGCAGGGGAACTCAAATTTATCAAAACAACCCCCATTCCCAATAAATGCCACATAATTGGATAATAAAGAACGGAGACAAATACTCCGCTTACCAAAAAGCCCGACATTCCAACAATCAACGCGGTAGCCATGCCAAAATAATCCGAAGCCTGGGAATCCTCACTAAATTTCTTTCTGATTTTGAATAACCTTTTATAAAAAAGAATTATCAGAGTTAAAAACACGCTAACGCCTAAAAGTCCCAACTCCGGAATCAACGTAAAATATAAAGAATGAGCCTGACGACCAGATCTGTTACGAGCACCTTCGACAAAATAAGGGCTTAAATGAAAATACTCGAATGATGTCCACGGGTAGTTATTGGGCCCAACTCCGAAAATTGGGTTGTTCTTAAATACCTCAATACCGGTAGTCCAATGGAGAAGTCTCAGATTAGCGGTGCCATCATCTTTATCATCTATGGTTTGCATATCACGAACATAACCATCAGGCAGCACGGCCAGCACAAGATTTCCTGCAACGAAAGCAAAGGTTATTGCTATGAGAATATTTCTCCAACGACGGCGCGAAAGAAAAAGAACCAAAGCACACACAGCGACAAAACCCAGGAACCCCCCCCTGGAGCCCGTCATGACAATAGCCGTCAAGAATACCGGGATTGAAAAAATACTTAACATCCTTATCTTTTTGCTTCTATCTTTAATGCTAAAATATAGAGCGAACGGCAGTGCTGTATTCATCATTGCGCAGGCATCATTTTCATCAGTCAAAAATCCGCCCGGGCCTTTACCACCATGAAATATAATCCAAATACCAGAAAGGGTATTTGTAACTACCCAGATATTTATAAATATTCTAAGCTTCTCTCTCGAATCTATTACTATAACCGTGGCAGCGACACTTACCATCGTTAAGCCAAGCGTCAAAGCAACCTGATAAGCGGCATGATTGTTCGTCGCAAAGGGAACAAATAAAAAGATTTGGGCATAAAAAAATACAATAACCTTTACAATAGGATTTTTCAAGTTACCTTTTGGCGACTTTAAAACAACAAATATTAAAATGATATTCAACAGTGCCGGCAGGCTTAATGGCGCTATAAACGAAACATAGCTTTCCTGAGGCCGAACGTACTCAAATACATAAAAAGCCAATAGTAAGAAAAAAGGCCAGCCATCAGTCTCGGACCTTTTTTCGATCCTTCCTGCGTTACCCACCACGGGCTTCTTCCCTTTGACTGGATATTAGCTGATCGGCTAGTTCTATATATTTTGAATTCTGGTTATCTCTTGAGAAATCTTCAAGATGGCTACTGCAAAGGTCGTTTGCGTTGTACTTTTCAACAGCTAATTTTATACCTTGCAATAAATCTTCTTTGGTGTTTTCAGCACTTATACCTAAATTATAATCTGACATCAATTTCGATACCGCCGATTCCGTTTCGGTAATTGCTAGAGATATCGCTGGATACTTTAGATACTCAAAAGTTTTGGCAGGTATCTGCAACATTTGATTTTGTGCAAAGTTTACCAGTACATGAGCATCTAACAAGATCTTTGCCAATATCTCCGAATCTACAAAATTATGGATCTGAATTTTATCTTCAAGATTGTTTTGAATTATCCATGCATTTAGATCCTTTCCGTTCCAATATTCGCAGTCACCATAAAGATCTAACCGAACATTCTGAAAATGTTCTTTAGAACCTTTGTTTGAGACCTTGATTGACTCGAACAAAGGCAATGGATTTCTGTTCATATATAACGACCCAGCGAAAACCATCCTCACTTCGTCGTTAAGGTTTGCTTTATCCGTAATGGGTTTGCCATCGTAACCATTGTAAATGAGGTGGACTTTTGTTGCGCTTTCGGGCACGGAATCAACTATCTGATCTTTAAGCGGATTAGTGGTGACAACCAAACCATCCGAAGATTGATAATAAATTTTCTCTAACCATGCCTCCAACTTTCCCCTCATGAGTGAAGTAGAGCCTGGCGAAACCTCATGCCAAAGATTAAGTGGGTCGCGGAGATCAGCAATCCACTTAGATCCAAAGAGTTTCTTTGCGACAATTCCCACCAAATGGACCGATGCCGGGGGGCTACTACTAATAATGAGATCGTATTTCCGCCCACGAAGGCGCAGGTAGACAAGGTACAAAAAACTCAGCGTTACCCAGGCTTTGTTAGCATCCAATAAAGCCTGAAGTGAGAAAAGATAGCGCTTGACCTTTCCGAGTAGCGTTTCCGGAACCTCCGCGCTCTTGCTGGTGCCTGGATCTGGTTCATGAGCAGTGGAGTCGGTAGATCTCTCCTTACCAGCAGGCTGTTTTCCGGGACCTTTGATCTTGCGCCACAGAGGGTCCACGATGCCAGGGTGTTGATAAAGCGAATAGATTTTGCCGTAGCCTTTAGCGCTGTGCCTTACAACCTCTTCAGAAGACGTTAATTTCCGTGTAATCGTGTCTACTACCCATCCTTCATTATGAAGTGATTCAGCAAGCTGTGTAGCTCGCTTTGCCCCCACGGCCCTGTCCGGGTAAAAGTGATACGAAATCAGCAAAACACGTTTAGTCATTACTACTGCGATCCCTTGCAAGCCTTTCAACCTGTTGTGTGAATGGTGCCACGACTAATGCTGTCACGTCTTGCGCACTGCTGCTAGACTAACCGCCCATCTAGAAGGATGAAAAGGACTTTCTCTCCATGTTGTCAGCCCGCTTAAGCCTTAAGCCCTCAGTCTGGATTTATCTTACCTTTTTCCTGTTACTGTTTCTGCCTGAGTGGCTTGAATTTTTTCATCTATGGTACTCGGGCATTATCTACTCTCACGGGTTCCTTGTACTCGCTGCAGGCGGATACCTGTTATTCCAGGTCAGGAACGGTCTTGGTTCGCTGGTGAGTCGCCCTTCAGTTCTCGGATTCGCTGCGCTTGTCTTTTTCTGCGCGGTGATGCTCGTTGCCAAAGCCGCAGACATAAAAACCATCCGTCTGCTTTGCCTGCCATTTCTGATTGTCAGCTGGGGCTGGTCCATTTGGGGGTGGCGGTTTGTGAGACTCGCCGGCATTCCCATTTGCCTCCTTGTTTTTGCGTCTCCTGTCTGGGACGACATGTCGCCAATTTTCCAGGTCATTACAGTGGCTGTGAACGGCTTTTTGCTTGATATAGTTGACATTCCAGCGGAAATTCGTGAACTGTACATAACCATTCCTGCAGGCACCTTCCAGGTGGCAGGTGGGTGCTCCGGCGTTCGCTATCTTATGGTTGGTCTGTTCCTCGCGCCCTTCTATGGGTTTCTATATTTTCCCGGTTACCGAAGAACACTGATCCTGCTCGCCACTGCGGCATTTCTTTCGATGCTGGCAAACTGGATACGCGTTTTTGGCATCATCGTTATCGGCCACATCACCGATATGCAAAGCTCAATCATAGAGGATCATGAAGCCTTCGGTTGGCTCACCTTTGTTGTCATATGCCTGATCCCTCTGTTTCTAATAGCCCGACGCCTCGAGCCAGCAGAGAGCAACCCTACACCTCTGAAAAAGCTGGTGGATGAATCGCAGCAGATGCAATCTGATGGCCTGAACGCTCGTGGTGGAATGACCACTATCGCACTCGCGTCGCTGATTGTGGCCTTGATCCCCGGGATTCTCTATTCACAAACCATTCTTTTCGAAGCCGAAAAGCAGGATTGGGAACCGGCCCTACCCGCGGCCACGACTGGCTGGCGGGGACCACTGCGGTTTGCTGAAATCTGGGCACCATCCTTTGTTAACGCGGACATATCAAAGGCCGGCACTTACGTATCTGATGAGCTTCAGCGAGTTCAGTTTCAGATCGAGGCATTCAGGAGGCAGTCTCAGGGAAAAGAGCTTGTGTACTATAAGAACCGGCTATTCGATGATGCCAAGTGGCAGTTGGTCGACCAGACTGCTATCGAGGTTCCTGAACCTAACGGCTTCGGCCTGAATGAAGTAACTGAGACCCGGTTGGTCAATATGAAAAATGGCCAGACAATCCTTCTCTGGTCATGGTATCGCCTGGGGGATTTCAGTTCTTCATCCCGTGTTCGAATAAAGCTGTATGGAGGCATAAGGGCCCTCGCCGGCCAGTCTAACGGAAGCTTTTTTGCCTTGGCTTCCGAATGTTCAGAGGCTGCATCCGGATGCGAAAAATCACGAATTGCGTTTCAGCGGTTTATCAAAGAGCTGGAATTTTCATTTTAAGACCTGAGCCATCGTTTGGATATCAACCCGTGTGACGTCGTTATGGCTAGGAAGGGTAATCAGTCGTTCGCTGAAATCCCGGGCATTGGGGAAATCTTCTGGCGGCTGGCTCAGAAATGCCTTAACGTCACTCATGTCGGCCAGACTGCTTTCATACAGTGCATTTACAGCAAAACCACGTTTATTCAGTGCCTCTATGACGGCATTTCGGTCATTTTTGCTGGGCGCCAGCATTCCGAAACGGAGCGCTTGCTCAGCCAATCCACAGTTGGCCGCAGCATGAACGTCCTCCATATCACTCAATACTTTCCATCCACTGTCAGTCAGAAAATGAAGGCTAGTGATGTAGCTCTTTATCGTGGCCTCTGAACATAGAAAGGCTTCGATGCCTCTGAGTATCAGGCTCTTGGGGAGTGAAAGGCGGGCCGTCTGTTGAAGCGGATGATAACGAGTTTCGCCGAGCCGCAACATGGGTATCCGAAGCATCATGCCGTAAAGTAGTCTGCTCATCAGCATATGAAAAAAAAGCCGCTTTAAATGCCACGGCAGATTGCAGACGACCTGGCGCTCAGGTAACGGTGCAATCAACAGAATCAAAACATGCCGATAACTCTCTGGATATAGAAGCGCACCTCCCCCCATAAGGTTCACGGGTTTGCCGCGACCGAAACTTAGTACCACAAAATCCGCCAAGGGTGTGTTTGTCGACGATGGCGGAATAGCTTGTGCGGAGTCCTCGATTAATAACAGGCCATGGTTATCGGCTAACTGTCGAAGCCCGGCCAGCGGTGCTCTTTTACCCAGGAAATTCACGGCGACGATGGCTACCGTTCGCTCTGTAATCATTTCCCGAACCTGATGCTCGTCCATCCAGGGAGATTCATAAGCCAGATCGGCAAGGACTGGCTTCACCCCCGCTGCGACAGCCGCCGCAATGAGATCCGGGCAGCAATAGGCGGGAAGTATGACTTCGGGCGAAGAAATTTCATCGCCCATCCGGCTCGCTGCCAGGAATGCCAAATACAGTGCAGACGTTCCCGAATCGAGAAGCTCGGTGCAGTAAGAGACCCAGGGATAATCGCCCTCTTCCGCTTTTCCAGGTGTCGGAATCCTGTTGCCAACCGGGCGTAACATCCTAAATCGCACAGATATCTCCGCAGTCAGGTTGAATGTAAGTCATCGCTTTGAGGGAGTCCAAACCGTCATACGGGTTCCAGTCAGAAAACGGACTGTAGCGTGAGCAATAGCAAGGTTGACCTGAATGAAAAAAAACGGAATTTTGAAGTACTGGCTGTTTCGCAACACCGGCCTGGCATATGCCAGGAGGACGCAGGCATAAAAAACGCCTTGTGCGGTTGCCGCCAGGTCGTAAATCAGGCCCTTTCCAACCAAGGTCAATGAGGTAACCAACAGAAGAGCAAGAAACCAGGGCACCGCCCAGCGCATCAGTTTGTGACTGACTACCTGAAAGGTAAACCAGCCATATTTAAACGGGTTCAACACATCCAGATGTCTTTCCAGCGCGGTGAGCCCGCGAATAATGGTGCGAATCTTGCGCTCGTATTCCTTTTTACTATCGGTAACGTCCTGGTAATAACCAAGAACATCTGTTGCCGAAACCGCGACCAGCTTTTGAGTCGCGCAGTTCAGTGCTGTATTGAAGTCACTTGGTGCTGCTATGTCCCATTTCTGACAGACGCTTTTACGCGCCGCGAAGAAGGATCCGCTAAGTCCCACCAACCCAGCGTGCTCGGATTCCAGTCGCCGTAACCACATCTCGTATCTGACATAGGCGCCCTCACCTGCCACCTTCCCATCCCGCGTAATAAACCTGTCCTCACTTGAAACTGCACCAACGACAGGATCTTGAAAATATGAAACAAGCTTATGTAATGCATCCGGACGAATATCAGTTGCGACATCAGAAAAAACAAGAATTTCACCCCTGGCAACTTTTATGGCCTGCAGCTGTGCATACTCCTTGCCTTTTCTTTCGTCAGCCCTGGCCAGTGAAACACCCCTGTCACCGTAACTTCGTACAACGCTGTCTGTTGCGTCAGTGGAGGCATCGGAAGCAACAATAATTTCAAGATTGGGATAGTCTATCGCCAGGCAGTTCTCAAGCTTTCGAACAATCCGGGACTCTTCATTGTGGGCCGTTACGATAAGGGATACGCGCGGCTGGCTATTCGGCGCCTGGGCGACGCTCAAGGAGCGCCCAGGAGTGAGTTTAAGAAAAAACGGATAGAGAAAATAGCTGTATACAGAGCCGAATAGTGCGATCCAGAAAACCAGTTCAACCACGTTATGTCATCCTAGTGAGTGTTTTACTACAGTGAATAACCTTTAAAACCCGCTAATTAGCCCAAAACTCTCCGTCGGTGAGAGATACCTGAACTGATGTTCAGGAAGGCTGCTACTAAACACACCTGAAAGCAGATATTGCGCGTTCATATCTACGCAAAATTGTTGATAGCCATCACGACTGATTCCACTGAGGGTCTCATCAGTCACTTCCAGCTCTACAAGATCCAGAAGATCAAGCTGCTCAATTCCGCGCAAACCATCGCCACTCGCTTTCAGGACAGCCTCCTTCAAAGTCCATATCAGATAGAACCTTAACTGAGAGGCCGCCCTGTCCGCAGCGCCCTTAACAAATTCTATTTCACGAAGTGAAAAAATAGGCCTGTGCATTAGATCTTCGGGGTCAAGAGTCTTTTCGCGCGCCTCAATGTCTATTCCACAATTTCCTGCAGGAGAAAACACAAACGCCAGAAGGTGGCCCGAATGAGAAACATTGAAATCAGCGACACTGCAGCCAGGGGCTCTGGGAAAGACTAAAGTCGGTTTCCCGGATGATGAACCGTCGAACCCGAGTGCAGACTCCGGCACCCCGCTATACCTCGAAATCAGACGACGACGGAGGACTCGCGAAGCGAATAAAACCATACGGTCTTTTTCCACTCTGGGGGAGGAGCAATAATCCAGTTCGTCTTTGGGAAGAATACCGAGTGCGCCGGCCGGAAAATCAGTCAGCTCAATACCTTTCAGGTCGAATACAAATATTTCCGGCCTCTTCAGCTCCATGGTATCCGTCCACTCCCAAGTCACCTTTAATGTTAGCATAATCAGAGATGCAAACTGTTACATTGGGTCGTGTAAAAGCAATTGCCCCGGACGCCGAAAACGAGCCAAATTTTTTAAAACCAATAATAAGACTAAAGCCCACATTAAGAGGCTTAAGGTGTTTGGCTCAGTTACCTCGTATATCTCATACTCTTTTAGCTCCCACCAGTATTGGGCTTCTACCCACGGGAAATTAGCACTCTGGATGTTGTAAGTGTCTCCTACCGCCTCAAAATCAAAGAACATATGATCGCCATTTGCACTGTACTCAGCCATGCTCTGAAAAAGATCCTGGTCTTCAAAAGTGTAACGATGAAAGTCTCGACTGTCGCTGTTGTTTTTGTTGCTGGTCGGTTCGAGACGTTGATAAGACATGCCTCCGCTAAACGTAAAATTACCTCCCACTTTACAATCAGACGCAGGTTCGTTTGGGCATCGCCAAAACGCTAAATCGAGCCTTTTCAAAACAACTTCATATCTTCCCAAATCCCACCACCCGTCTCCGTGTTTGTCTATAAATTGTAAAAGCTTGACACTGATAGGGTTTCGAGAAAATGCATCATAAAAACCTCTTGAGGCATTAAACCTGACGGTTTCACCTTCTTGTAGCGTAGTGCTCTCCGGCACGAATGCTGATCCCTGATCAAAGTATTCGGTAGTTCCGATAAGGTTGGCCTCGGTACTAAAGCTAAGTGCAACGAATAACAGAGCCAGAAATTTTTGTTTAAACATTTCGATTGTCCCTAATATTGAGTTTTTAAAACCATCTACAGAAAGTTTTGCTTTTTCAACCTATGACAGCACCCCAACCGACAAATACCACAGCCCAAGAAATACCAAATGATGGCTGCCTGATTACCCACAAATATCAGCTGTTCCAAGTCGCTGTAGGATTATGCAAGAACGCCGCCAATATAGCGGTATCTGCGGCATAACGGACAGTTGACTGATGCTTGAGGGGGGGATCGGAAAGAGTGGGCTAATCTGTAAATTTTATCGACGTTTGTTTTCGAATTAAACTTTGCTGTATCGGGCTTTACTCCTAACTATACAAGGAAATACAGCATCCTCAGAATACTCCATAATTTTTTCTACATAAGGCAAGTAATAGGCAACGTCCACTCCCTAAACCAAAAATAATACTCATCACGCTACCTCGTTCTTGAAACCATGTACTGCAAGACGGCAGCACGTTAAACACCAACTGAAGCCGGTCTCCATCATGTGCGCTGTAATTTCGACAAAGCACGTAATGTCCGCAAATACATTGACCTATACCTCTCCGTTTTCGGCTCCCGCTGACCCATTAAAAAAGTTCTCCAGACGCTCAATAACCAGAGGCGACTCCATGAACTCGTCGTGGGAAACATCTGCAAGCTCAATCCGGAGCGTTCCGGAAAGAATGCCTTCCCATCCGAGTTTTGGATCAGAGTAGATGCCCCCGGAGTTCTCTGGCCCCCGAATCAAAAACACGTTTCCTGAATAAGGTTGCTCTTCGTGCCGGGATAATGCCTGTTTGTTACGCTCCTGAATGAAGAATGGTCGCAACTTGTAGGGTATTGCCGCGCCAAGACGGCGATACAGGGCTATAACCCCAGATTTTGCATAATAGGTGAATCGCCCGCTCAGTCCCTGAACAACCCTTTCCGCCATGTTTGGTGCCTTTTCATCTTCGCCAACCCCGACAACACGCCCTGCTGGCCCTATCGTATCAAGAAGCACAACCCAGTCCACTTCATGGCTCTGAGCGGTCAGGATTGATGCCATTTCCAGGGCGATAGTGCCGCCCATGGAACCGCCCATGATTGTGAATGGCCCTTCATACCCCGCTTCCAGTAGCTCTCGGACATAGTCAGAGGCTTGCTCGTGTAGGGTTGGCTTTGGTTCACCATGTCCGTCAAGCCCTATGGATTGGAAACCCACCCGGGGCCGGTTTTTCGCTATAGTTTCAAGGGTACTTCTATAACTCAGTACATTCCCGCCAACCGCATGGACGCAGATGATCGGGTGTTTTCTGCCCGCCCCCCCCATGGGCACAAGGCTGTCCCAGCCCTTTCGGGCCGGAAAATCCTGGAGAGCTGCCTCTTTATTGTCGACACCAGACGCACGATCAAGGGCACTGGCCAGCCCGGCAAGGGTTGGGTGCGTAAGAAGCGTGGAAAGCGGAATGTCCAGGCTCATCTCCCGGACAATGCTTGAAAACACCTGCAAGGCCTTAATAGAGGTTCCGCCGAGATGGAAGAAATTGTCCTCCCGTGAAATGCCTTTCTGATTCAAAACTTTTTCCCAGATTTCAGCGAGCTGCTTTTCCGTTGGCGTCTCTGGTTCAGTCTTTTCAGTTGTGCCGTCACGTGTGTTTTCGTCGTCAGGATCAGGGAGATTCTTCCGGTCAACCTTTCCGGTAGTGCCGACAGGAAAGGTGGCAAGATCAATTATATGTTCGGGCACCATATACCGGGGCAGCTTTTCAGACAGCCAGGTTTTGATGCCTGCCCGTGCTGCCTCATTTTGCAGGATCGGGGTTATATAACTAACCAGCTGTTTTTCACCGGATCTGGCTGTCCAGGGGCCTGTTATTGCCTGTTCGATTCCGGGGTACTGCTCAAGTACTGAGGATATCTCATCAGGATCAATTCTGAATCCCCTGATCTTTATCTGGTTATCGGATCGCCCAAGAAACTCTACGGCACCATTGTCCTGCCAGCACGCACGGTCTCCGGTATCGTAAACACGGCCAATATCCTTCGAAAAAGGATTTGTGAGAAAGGCCTTTGCTGTTCGTTCGGTATCGTTAACGTAGCCAAGCGCTACACCGTCACCACCAGTGTATAGGTTGCCAGGCACACCAATCGGAGATGGATTGCCGTATGGGTCGAGAATATGAACCGTCGTATTGGCAACAGGGTATCCAACAGGAATCGGCGTCGGCACGCTGTTCGCCGATTTCATCGGGTAGCAACAGGTGAAGGTTGTGTTTTCTGTGGGCCCATAGCCGTTTATCAATGTCAGCCCCGGATTGACCTCCAGCACATGGCCTACCCACTTTGGCGACAGCACATCGCCACCTGCCAAAAGATGACTCACACCACGAAATATCTCCGGAGAATGCTCCGCGACATGGTGAAACAGTGCTGCCGTGAGCCAGAGAGCAGACACATTTTCTTTCTCCAGTGTCCTGTCCAGTTCCTCAACCGATAGCTGCTCGTGCTCTGGTATAACCAGGGTGCCTCCATTTAGTAAAGGCCCCCATATTTCGAGTGTGGAAGCATCAAAAGCCAAAGGTGCGTACATCAGGAAACGGGTCTCTTTACCGAGCGGCATAAAGTTGGTGTTCAACACCAATCTCAAAATATTCCGATGGGAGACCTCAATGCCCTTTGGCACACCAGTCGAGCCGGATGTGAACATGACATAAGCGGAGTCATCGGGCCCGGCAGACCCTGTGCATTCCTGTCCCACATCGTTGGAGTCACGCCCGTCAAGAACGGCGAGTGACAACACTTTCATCGAAAGGTTCCGCCCGTTCAACCGGTTCGAATCATCGCTATTTGCGAGCATAATCCGGACGCCGGTAGCATGTTGAATGCTGACTAACCGCTCGTCCGGATAGTCCAGATCCAGCGGCACATACGATGCCCCCAACCTGAGAATCCCAAGTATTCCTGCAATCGTTGCCGCTGTCCGGCGAGACGAAATACCCACACGCTCGCCAGCCTCTATACCCTCGGCAAAGAGCATTCTGGCAATATCATCTGCTTGAGCAGAAAGTTGCTTGTACGTAACCACCTGTGACCCAGATGAAATAGCGGTTGCCTCTGGTGCGGCGCGCACCTGATTGAGAAAACACTCGTCTATCGATGAGTCACGCGGGTATGTCGGTGTGACACCAGACCAACGTTCAATCTGGGCTTTTTCTTCGGGAGCGAGTGCCGCCAGGAGGTTGCACCGGGTATCGGGCGCATTAATGACCTCCTGCAACATATTCTGGAACCGGTTCAGAAACCTTTTAAGTGTTGCCTCTGTGTAAAGGGAGCTATTACCCTGAATCCGTAGCCTCAATCGGTCAGGATAGAATTCAACGAACAACAGAACGTCGAACTGTGAAAATCCCGCGTCGACGACCTCCGGCATCCAGGATGAATCCTGTGACAATCCCGAAGGGCGCTCCGAATAGTCGTTAAGCCCCAGCATGGTCTGGTAAACAGGCATCCGCGAGGGATCACGCTCGTTACAGACTGCGTTTACAATTTCGTCAAATGGAACATCGTCATGCTCCATCGCTTTGAGCGCGGACCGGCTTACTGACTTGACGAGTTCATCAAATCTCTGGCCCTGATCGACATCGACTCGCAACGGAATCGTGTTGATGAATAACCCCACCATATCCGGAGTAACCGGAGGCTGCCGTCCATTGACGGGAACTCCTATAACGTAACTGCGCTGCTGAGCATGTTTATCCAGAAACAACGCATACAGAGACAACGCGATAGCGAAAGGCGTAACCTGAAGATCCCTCGCAATACTTCGCAAGGCATCACCCGAATCCTTTGGCAAATCCATGTAAGCGGACGTCCCGCTGAATTGCTGAACCGGTGGTCTCGGAAAATCCGGTTTAATATCCAGTGGACCCGGAGCATCCGCAAGATAGCTGACCCAATAATCCAGATCAGCCGAACCGGACCAATCCGATTGGCAGAGATAAGCAGCAAAACCAGAATCCATTGGCAGGGATACAGTCGGTTCGCTCGCATCCCAAGAGCCACCTACCCTGTAGCGTTGAGCAATTTCTTTCCAGATCGTTGTCTGGGATAGGCCATCAATAACCATGTGATGGGCCACGAACTGTATCGCATGCTGATTCGCGTGATCGGTATAAATCGTAAATCTTGCCAGAGGCTCCGAATAAAAATCGAAAGGTCGCGTGGCTTCTTCCGACAGCATCCTGGCCAAATTTTTCCAGTCTTTCTGACCCTTATCGAAAGTCACTATCTTCGGCGTTTCGGCGGACGATACAAAGCGCCACTTCAGTTCATCAGAATCATCAATAACCATCCGGAACGCAATATGGCTGGCGAGAACCTCCTGAATCGCTTCCTGAAGCCTTTCAAGGTCTATCTCAGCGTTAATCCGGTAAGCCTCCGACTCGTAAAAAGCGCCCGGGGTCGTGGCCGCACGAACCGCATACCACATTCGTTTTTGGGCAGGAGACAATGGAACTTTTTCAGGAATACTTTCAACATCATTTAAAGAAAGGTCGCTGCTGCGCGACAACTTCGCATGCTGGAGCAACTCAATGTGGCCTTGAAGCGTGCTGTTGCTGAGCAAATCCACTGGCCTGACGTGCTTGCCGGTCTCTTGCTGAAGCTCCACAGAAAGCCTCGCAGCCAAAAGTGAATGGCCACCAAGTGTGAAAAAATCAACGTCGATGCCCCCGGGCTTAACGCCCAGCAGGCGCTCCCAACGAGTTGCCATCTCTTCGGTCGACCGGTCATCGAAAACCACGACTGCCTCGCTGCCTTGCCGGGCCGGCTCCTCAGCTTGTACCCGCGCTTTTAGCGCCTTGCGGTCAATTTTCATACTCGGCGTGACGGGAAGGTCAGAATACCAGCGCCAGACTTTCGGGACCATGTAAGCGGGGAGCGTTCGAGACAGCAAACTCTCGATGCGCCTATGGTCTCCCGCTTTTTCGCCTCGAATGCAACCCACCAATACAGGCTCACCGCCACCGATCCCCGCGAGCACAACAGCACTTTCGCCAATTGCCGGGATGTTGGAAAGCGCGGTTTCTATCTCACCCAATTCAACCCTAAAACCCCTGATTTTTACCTGGTTATCAAGGCGGTCTATGTAAAGCAGGCTACCCTCTTCTGTGAGACAAACCAGATCACCGGTGCGATAGAAACGCAGATACTCACCATTGTGATCTGTTTCGACAAATCGCTCCCCGTTCAGGTCTGGTCGACGGTAGTAGCCGGGGGTGACCCCGACGCCTGCAATCCAGAGTTCGCCGGGCTGACCAGGAGGACATTGGCCGCCGTAATCGTCGCTGATTCGGTAAACCAGATTGGGCAGAGCCTTGCCAAGCGGGATTTTTGCAGCCTCTATATCTTCCCAGGTAACCCGATGGACACTCGAATAAACGGTCGCTTCGGTTGGACCAAAGCCGTTCCAGACTTCACCAGCTGTTTCGCAAAGACTTCTTGCAAGACCGACAGGAAAGGCTTCTCCTCCGCTTATCACCTTATGCTTGCCGGAGGGTTTCCACCCGAAATCTACCAGCATCCTCCACGTCGCCGGTGTCGCCTGTACCTGAGTCAACTGCTGTTCCTCAATTATACGGGACAGGCTAGCAGGATCCAGGCTGTCATTCCTGGACGCCATATAAAGGGAAGCTCCGGAAATCAGTGGCAGGAAAATTTCCAGTACGGACATGTCAAAGGACACCGTAGTCAACACTAGAAAGCGGTCTTCCGGGACGATGCCAGGAGCCTTTGACATGGCGATAAGAAAATTAGCCATGGCTCCCCGGAGAATGGGTACGCCCTTCGGCCGCCCGGTGGAACCCGATGTAAATAAGATATAGGCAAGATCATCCGGGACCCAGGGTGGTAAGTTCCCCGCTTCAAGAACCTCTGGCATCCCCCCTACAATTAAGGTGTTGTCGGAGAAATTGTCTGGAATCAATCGGGTATTCGCGTCATCTGTTATGGCTGCGTGAGCGCCAGAATCTTCTATAATCACGGCGACGCGATCAACCGGAAGTGTCGGATCTATAGGAACATAACAGGCGCCAGAGCGAAGAACTCCCAAAAGAATAGCGGGAAGCTCAGCCGTTCGATCAACACATACAAGAATATGACTCCCAGGGCCCAATCCCCTGGAGATCAGCCAATCCGCCCAACGCCTGCTCTTCGACTCAAGCTCTGAGTACGTCAGCGATTCATCACTGGCAAGTACCGCTGGTTTTTCGGGATTTTGCGCACAGTGTTCAAGAAATAGCCCGTCCAGAGCCTGCCGAGGCCACTCAGCAAAGTCATTTGCGTCATCCAGGGCATCAATAGATCGTTCCAACAACTTTGAGTCCATGTCATTCATTCCCATCTGATTACCGTGTTCAGGGCAGATACTTTACAACCATGGGACCTATCAAGCGGCTTAACCAGACTGGCAGGCGTTTCCACGTTGCTATCAAGAGCCGGAACTTTGGATTGTTAGGATTTAACTGCGGAAGTTCCGCCCCATCACCCTCAAGCAAATAGTCCCAATTCAAGGGGACCGAAATTGCTCCCCATTGTTGCTTGAACCGATAGGTTCCAGCATCTGCACTGCAACGACCAAAGTCAAAAATCTGATAACCGGTAGCTACGGCGAAATCCAGGATTCGCCAATACATCAGCATATTAACACCGGTGTGATTGTGCTCGCGAAGCGTAGAAGCCCAGGGTATTTCAAGACGTGCACCTTGGCCTGCGATGAACGCACACCCAATCGGCTGACTATTTTTTCTGATAACGACCAGATTGGCTGAAGAACCCAGTTCGTTCAACAGGTTGGCAAAGAATTCTTTACCGTAAACTGGCGTCCCAAGATCTCTCATATTGCGGGCAAATACTCGGTAGAACTGGTCTAGAAGCTCTTTCCCACCGAATGCTACCTCTTCAGTTTCTCGCTCCCCCCGACGAATCTGAGCCCTGACTTTGGGGGGAAAGCTGCTCCAAAGATCTTCTGAAGATTCAGGGAGAGGCAACCAGAATGTCACTTTATCGGTACGCTGAGGAAAGTGAAACCCGATATTGAAGCAGTGCCGCATCTCGAGATGGCCAGCCCCTATTTCATCGCGCCATGCAATGGCACGCTCGAAAAGCGCATCTGCGATTGCACGATGATCCGCTAACACTCCCCCATAGTTAAAATAAGGAACCGACACGACAAAATTACCAAAAATACGACTCTTCATCTGCACAAGCGGCAACACGCCAACCACGCCCCTGTTTGCGTCCAGAGCACACAGATACCGGGATCGATGGCCATAAGTGTTTTCGATGAATTGAGATATTCCGGTGGTGTGCCAGATCGAACCAGCAGGATGCGCGCGAACATATTCATCAGCATCGGCAAGGGAATCCTTGCGGTGAAACGCATCAACGACCTCAATTGGGCCGACTCTGTCTTTGTCGAGGATTGGAGAAGGTGCGCGAGGGGCTTCAGGTGCCCAGCGCTTGGGTTCACCACCGGCATTTAATTGTTTTTTTAGTGCTTTCTGTAGCACTTTTATTTCACTGGAGACCGCTTTCTGGTTTGCGATCAACTCATCGGTATCGCCGCCAGATTTTTTTGCGTCTGCAATTTTCCGATTCAGATCCCCTTTCCTATCCCGAAGGCTATCCATTTTTTCTTTCAACTGTCCGGCGTCCAGCAACTCACGGTGTAATCCCATATTCTCTCCCTATACGGAAACCGGTTCTGGACCAATTTCCGCGCGTGAGAGTACATCTTGTACCGAGCTAAAACTAAAATCCCTCAGCAAGTTGTCCAGGCGCCCCATGCACTTATCGAGGTTGTTGTAATGTCGAAAACGCGAGAATGCCTTCACCTTAAGGCGTGGTTGACCCGTGTCTATTTCCCATGGGTGAAGATAGAAAATAAACGGCTGCCCTGATTTGTTGATTCGCCCCAGTCCCCAGCGGCTCAGCCAATAGGGAAACAGGCGGAAATAACCCCCACCAGCAATTGGCATACGGTAGTTTCCGATCGGACAGGTGGATAGCGGGAACTCGATCAATGTGCCGCCATTCGGTGCCCGCAATCGGTAGGGCTCATGCGGAGTTCCCGGCATGCCATAGCGATCATGGTGTACCGGGAAAATGGATGAATCCCATACAAAACCCTCTTCGCACAAAATATCCAAAGCCCAGCGGGATTGGGCCGTAATGGAGTAACTAGCCGCTCGGTAGCCGGTGATTGCTTCACCGGTTATATCTTCAAGGATACTTTTTGATCTTACTGTCTCTTCCCGAAAAACTTCCGGGCTCTGATTGTAGACAAGTTGATGGCTATAGCCATGGCTCGCAATTTCGTGACCAGCACTCTGGATTCTTCTCACCAATTCCGGGGACCGTTCGGCCACCCAGCCAAGGGTGAAAAAAGTAGCTTTCACATTCCGGTCCGCAAACAATTGCAGTAGCCGGTCTGTATTAGCTTCTACACGATATTCCATGGCGTGCCAGTCTTCACGGCGCACGGCTTCCGCCAGGGCGGCTACCTGGAAGTAGTCTTCAACATCGATGGTCAGCGCGTTTTTTATGGCACTCATGGTCTTTCTGTCCTTATGGCTTCGGTGTTACCAAAGCCGGTAATCAATACTCAGCTGCACCCAGTTCTCTTCATATTCCTGTGCTCTGATGTCACTGGTGCGTTCATTTCTGCCAATACTGGCGGCCAGGTCTGTGTTGCGGGTTGCCCGGTAGATCATTTCGATATTCAGCCCCACAATCTGGTCGTCCGACTGGTCAGATTCAAACCTGAGGTATTCGTATCGTGCGTTCGCGGTGGCAGACAGCAGCGGCGTTACGCGCCGGGTGTAACCTGCACTCAACCCACTCTGGTCTTCCTGTTCCTCAGAGTCCAGGTAGTCGGACCGGCTGGCGAACACCAATACGGACAGGGTGTCGCCATTGTTGAACGGTTTGTTCAGGCCGGTTTCGATGGTTGTGGCCTCAACGGTGCTGCTGTCTGTCAGCTCGAAGGTGAATTCATTGAAGCGGACGTCCAGGTCGGATGTCTGGTCTGTGAGCTCCCGGGACGCCCTGAGGAAGACTTGCGCACCTGAATCGAGCCCGCGGGTGACACCCAGGCTCCCTACGAAGCCGTCTGATGTCTGCCGGGACGGGCCCAGTTCTGTTTCAATTTCACTCACTCCCAGAGAACCGCTGGCAGTTGTTGCCGCCCAGCGCTCGCTGAACGTCGCGTTTACTGTCTTAGTGCGGATTTCAGCGGAGGTATCCAGCTCCACATCGCTAACCGAGGCTGAAATACCCGCAGACAGGTCCGGGGCGAACAGGTGATTCCAGGCAACGGAGCCGGTCACCCGCTCGCTGTCTGTGTCTTCCGGGTCATTGAATTCGGTGTTTTCGTAACGGGAAGACAACTGGATGGAGTCGACAGAGGATAGGCGCAAGCGGTAATCCGGCCCGGTGCGGAATATGTTTTTACGGGTTCGGTTATCCGGGGTGTCGCTCTGGCGGCTGCTGCGGGTCATTTCGCGGATCTGGTCTTCCACTTCCCACGAGAGCCCCCTGGCCAACTCGCAGCGACCAACGGCACCGCCGTTGATCTCGGTTTCCGGGTCGTAGGTATCTTCTGTGTATTTGGAGTAGGCAACCTCGCCATCAACACTGGCGACGCACTTGCCCGGGTCGCTCTGGTAATTGCCCCGCAGCGAGAACCGGTTCTCAAGATCACTTTGTTCCTGCTCGGCGGCGGTTTCAATGTTATCGCTGTAGCGGGCGTCGTAGCCCAGGTAGAATTCGGGGGGCACTGCCAGGGAAATGGCCGGGCAGCTTAGTAGAATCAGCCCCCAGACTGCCCCGTGCCATCCTTTGCGTGCTTTGAGATCCATTCGTTCAGCCATTGATTACCGCACCTACAAATTTATCCTGATTAAAGGCGCTGGCCGCATTTTCGATCCTCCCCGGTGTGAGCTTGCCGTGGGGGACAACCAGCAGGCCGTAGTCGCACAGGTCGGTCAGAATGCGGGCGTCCGGTGAATCCGATATGGGCGCGGTATCCAGCACGATAAAGCGATCCGGATAACGCCGGCGCAATGCCTGCAGAAACTGCTTCATTCTGAAGGAGGTGAAGAATTCCGCCGGGGTTTCCCGCCGGGTTCCGGCCGGAATCAGCCGCAGCCGCGGTATGCCGGTGGGATAGATGATTCGTCCGATTTCATAATCGGAATCTTCCAGAAAATCCGTCAGGCCGGCTTCCGGCATGATATCCAGCGCTGTATTGAGCGATGGCTCGCGCAGGTTGCAGTCCACAATGACGGCGGTTTTTGACTGGTCAAACGCAAAGGCGGCGGCGAGGTTCAGGGCCACAAAGGAAGACCCGGCATGTTCACTGGCGCCACTGACCACCAGTGTGAAATTGTTACCGCCGGACAGTTCCAGCAGTTTGGTTCTCAGATCACGGAAACGGTTTACCAGCGCTCTGTCGGGGCTCTCCGGGTAGATAATGCGCCGTTCAGCCAGGTCGTCAGCGGTGAGCCTGCGCGGCTCCTGCATCCGGGCAATCTGTTTGCTGATAACGTATTTGTCGACCGCGCCCTCGCCCAGCTCCAGGGAGCTTGGCACCAGCAGCCGGGAATCATGGGACAGCTCACGTCCCTGGCTATCCATCTGCCTCTGTTCAGGATCGGAGACCTCCTGGTCGGTGCGTTTTTCGGATTCGGCCGATTTGGACTGCCTTTCCTCTTGACTGGACATCAAAGCACTCCCATGTATTCAGCAACGACAATCCCGATATAACCCGCCACAACGCACAACACGAACATGAATATAGAGAGCGTCTGCTTTCGGTTGCTTCGTTTTTCGTAGGGCGTGCGAACGGCCGGTATGCTGGCAAGAACCGGAAGCCCGATGCCCTCTTCCAGCTGTTCTTTGGCCCTGACTCGTGGATCAAGCTGCAGTAGGCCGGCCAGGGCGCCAAAGGGTGCCAATGCCCCGAGGAAAAGCCCGGCCAAGGCAAACATCTGGAATTTTGCACCTTCGGGCGTGGTGGGGTATTGAGCAGTTTCCGCAATGCGGTAATTCATTCCCTGCCCCTCGATGTCCAGATGCATGGAAACTCTCGCTTTTTCCCGGCGTTTCAGGAGGTCATTGTAGATTTGCTTGTTCACTTCCATGTCTCGGGTAATCTCAGCGTATTGGGCTTTATTTGCCTGAATACGCACCATGCGCTGTTCCTGTTTAGCCATGAGATCCTGGAGAGAACTGATTCTGGTTTCGATCGCTGCCAGGTTTGCCCTGGCATTGGACAATGAAATACCGAGTTCCTGATACACGGGGTTCGGAACTGCCTCACCATCAGATTGACTGGCCGCCTGGTTACCGGATTGAGCAAAGGCCCTCTGGCGCTGCTTGCGAAGCTCCGCCAGTTGCTCCCGGGTAATCACGATGTCCGGGTAGGTGTCGTGGTACTGCAGGCGCAGCGAGTCCAGGCGTTCTTCCAGGGTCTTGATTCTCTCTCTGAATGCGTCTTCGTCCTGCCCCTGCGACAAGGTTGGCTTCACGCTTACCATCTGGGCGGAAAGGGACGCAACCCGGGTCTCGAGTTCTTTCTTGTCCAGTTGAGCCAGTTCGAGTTTTGTTCTGAGCTCGGCCATGCGGGCATTGGCTTCTGCTTCGGTACCTTCCTTGTTTTCCGACAGGAACTCTTTCATGCGTTGCTCTACTTTGGTCAACTCGGCTTCATAGCCTTTTACCTGCTTATCGATAAAATCGTAGGCATTGCGGCTTTCCTTGCGCTTGCGCTCACGGCTTTCTTCGATAAACAGCTGCCCCAGTCGCTGCGCTGTCCGGAACGCATCCAGTTGTGATGTAGCGGTATAGCGAATGCCAAAATAGTTCGCACCGCGCGGCGCCACCGACAGCTGACTGCGCAGTGTGGCGATCCGGGATTCAAGTTCTTTGGGCGAAGGCTGGACGCTGTCGAAAATGTCGGCATCGGTCGCCAATTTTTCCAGTATGTTACGGCTTCCAAGCAACTCCCTTGCAGTCGAGGTTCGCTCACTGATTTCCGTAGTAACAGCCTGGCCTTCCATCAATGGGCGGATGATGTTGCTGTCGTCCACATAAATGATGACCTCCGACTGGTACTGATATGGCCAGGCAAAACCTGCCCCCAGAACCAGAAAACTCACCAGCGCAAAGGTAAGGAACGCGATCCATTTGTGCTTACGGATTTCTCTCAGCACTTCCAGAGGCATTTGGGACATGGGTAGTGCCATAAACTACAACTTCCTTTTATTTCTCGGTTTATCCAGTAACAAGCTGATCAGAAACCGCGCTCCGGTATTGCCAGAATATCACCGGGGCGAACCTTGTAGTTGGTTTCAATATCGCCTTCGGTGAGGATTTCATCCAGCCGTATGGGTATGGAAACGACCTTGCCGTCCATCTTCCGGTGCAGCCTTGCCTCATCAAGTGCGGCAAATTCGTTCGCCCCGCCTGCGCTCAGGAAGATATCCAGAACCGTCATTCCCTGGCGGTGAGGGGTTGATATTGGCTGGCGCACTGCCCCGGTCACCCGAACGCGGTCAGTAAATTCATTACTGCCCATAGATGTCACCACAACGCTCACCTGGGGCTCACGAATGTATTGCTCCAGCGACCCGCGAACGCTCGCGGCCAGTTCCTCGGGTGTGCGGCCGCTTGCCATGACATCACCCACCAGGGGTACGGAAATCTTACCATCGGGCCGCACCGGCACTGACAGGCTGAGGTCCTGGTTACGCCATACAGAAACAGTAACCACATCAGTTGGCCCGAGTACGTAATCTTCAGGCATGGCGTCCGACCCTTTAGCCAATGCCTCGCGGATTTCCTCGGGGGATGACACCGGCTGCCCGGCACAACCCGCAAGGAACGCCAGCACGCTGACAATCAAACCGTAACCCAGTGATGAATGCTTGAAAGACATATCCTTTGACCTCGTCAGTATCATGAAACTCTGTCCAGTCTGTTATTCCGATCCTTACCGCGAACCTTTCTTAAACAATACCACTTCCACTGTCTGGATTATAACCAACAGATCGAGCAGCAGGCTCTGATTCTTGATGTAGTAAAGATCGAATCTTAACTTTTCCCGGGTGTCTTCCTCGTTGTCTGCGTAAGCGAAACAAAGCTGCGCCCAGCCGGTCAAGCCTGGCTTTACTCTGTGGCGCTCACTGTAAAACGGGATCTTCTTTGACAACTGCTCTACAAACACCGGGCGTTCGGGCCGCGGGCCGACAAACGCCATGGTGCCATTGAGTACGTTGAAGATCTGCGGCAGTTCGTCTATGCGGACTTTGCGGATGAAGTTGCCGACTTTTGTCACCCGCGCGTCGTTTTTGTTGGCCCAGACGGCGCCATTCTTTTCTGCGTCGGTGCCCATGGAGCGGAACTTGTGAACTCTGAACACCTTGCCGTTGAACCCCACGCGCTCCTGGCTGTACAGAACCGGCGCTTTCAGACCGTCTTCAATCTTGATCGCGATGACGGTGAGCAGCATCAGTGGCGCTCCGGCGAGGAATAAAACCGTGGCGGCCAGCAAGTCCAGCGAGCGCTTGCCCACCCCGAACACCGATGACACTGTGAAGCCGTCTGAAAATACCAGCCAGCCCCGGGTGACCATCTCCAGCGCTACCTTGCGGGACTCCCGTTCATAGAAGGTGGCACCGTCCACAATTCTGATGCCTTCCATCTTGCACTCCAGGAGGTCTTCCATGGGAAGACCCTTCCGCCGATCGTCCACGGCGACCACAATTTCACTCACGGGGTGCTTGAGGATGTAATCGTGCATCGTTGTGGGGAGGTTCAGAAGGTGCTTTTCCGAAATCTCGACCGGCTCATCCGGCAACGGGACGAAGCCTGAGAGTGTAAAGCCTTTCCTGTTAAACGGCGTTTTGAGATCTTCAAGAATCTGCCGGGCACGGCGCCCTGCACCGAGCACCAGAACTTTGCGCTTGAACCTTTCTTTGCCTGCTGTCGCGAAGAAAAGCGAGCGCACTGCACCAAGCAGAAATATGCCAAACACGGTGCCGGTGGTTAGTATGCTGCTCGACCCCAGATACCAGAGCCAGTCGGAGGCCATGAGGTAACCAAAACCACACAGCGGGATGCCGACGATGAGCGCCATGATTGTGCGCAGCATCATGCCCGACATGCCATCCTCTATGCGGGACTGGTGAACGCCAAGGGAGATCATAACCAGCAGATTAAACAGCGCAAAGACAATGGCGGATGGCAGTACAAATGGCAGACTTTCCTGGAAAAAAGCCAGATCACCGAAATACCTGAAAAAGACCGCCAGCACGAACGCACAGACCAGAACCAGTAAATCGATCAGGCCAAGGATGACGTAAGGAAGATGTATGTAGTGTCTAAACAATCTGACGTGGGCCACGTCAACTCCTTTTGCTGCTCACAACAATAAAAACGCATCCAGTGCGTTGTATACAGCGTTGGTGAGCAGCAGTTTACTGCAATTTTCAGTTACTGCAATCGCAAGCTACGGAAACTGACAAACTGAATCCCGTTCAAGGTATTGTACTTGCCGTTCTAGTTAGTCGAGGTAGAAAAGTTAATTAAGAGAAATATACCTTTTGTCAATCACTTTATGTAAATCTTTCAGGCATATAAGGCGGCCTGTCATTTTCTGAGATCATCCAAAGGTCAACAATTCAGGAAAATGCCAAAATGAAGAATTCAATTTTCCAGTTCGAACATTGGAAAACACTGAACTATCCGGGCTGGAACAACGACTGTGCTGATGGCGGGTCATACGGGCACGGTATCAACTACTACGGCTGTGCCGACAGAGTGACTTTCTCCCTGAACGAGGGGACTTTGGCCACCCATGGGCGGTTGGAAACCAGCAGTATTATATGGATATTACCGGTTTTTTCTATGGTGGTGAGCTGGCCGACGAATTCTGGACTGCAGAAAAATTGGCCAACCACTCCGTTCTTGCAGGTGTCATCAAATCAAATACCATCAAGGTTCCAGAACCTTCGACTCTGGCACTGATGGGGCTTGGCCTTATCGGCCTGGGACTTTCCCGCCGCAAACTCTGACATATAGGGTCGTGATTAAAAACCGGAGCGATCTTCTGCTCCGGTTTTGGCATTTTCAATTCAGAAAACCGGGACAAATTCATATTTGTGCGCGCAGACGTCGTTAAGCCACTTTATGGGGGCGCTCAAGGATGTATTCGTATATGGAGACTGGTTTTTTGGAAATTTGACAGAACGGTAACTTGAACACTGATACAGTTCACACCGATACTTCCCCGCGCTTTATACGACTCAATAAACTCGGCAAAATATTGGTGTGAAATGCATATGAAACGCGTCAGGGGATTGTCACAAGCATGGATGGCTGCGTTATTTATGGGATTGTTGCTTACAGGCTGCGTAGGCGGAGGTAGTGATTCGACCGCATCCCAACAGGGTTCCGTCGAACGGTCAGCTTCGCTTAGCTGGAACGCGCCACTCAAACGCGAGGATGGCGACCCCCTCAAGATAGGGGAACTTTCTGGCTTCGTCATCAGCTATGGTCAGGATCCTGAAAACCTCACTAAAACTGTTCGAATCAGTGAAGCAAGCACAATGGAATACACAATCAATAACCTGGCAGACGGAACCTGGTATTTCACAATTCAGACTCAAGACACCAACGGCCTCAGAAGCGAGCCCTCAGGCCAGGTCAGCAAAACCATCTGATAATGCCTTGAACCCATTCCCTGGAGACTACAAACTGCCTCGAACCGGAGCACTCTGCCCCGGTTTTTTGGGAAATCAGATAACAAAACGCGCCACAAATTCCTGCACGGCCGTGCCTTCAAGCGTTTTCTGATCCCTGCACAGGCTGTAAACCTGCTCACACTGTTGCCCCGGAAACCGTGTGGCCAGGTTGTTTTGAAATTTGTCCTCCAACAGCGGAATGCCGTCCTGCCTGCGACGACGGTGACCAATCGGGTATTCAACCGCCACTTGATCGGTACTGCTACCATCCTTGAAAAATACCTGAATGGCGTTGGCAATGGAGCGTTTGTCTTCTTCCAGATATTCCCGGGTATACCTCTCGTCTTCCACTACTTCCATCTTGTCGCGGAGCTGGTCGATGATTGGGTTCACCGCGTGGAAGCTGTCTTCGTAATGCTCCGCTGTCAGGTTGCCAAAGATCAGGGGCACGGCGGTCATGTACTGCAAACAGTGGTCCCGGTCGGCCGGGTTGGCCAGTTTGCCCTGTTTGGAAATGATGCGGATGGCGGATTCGTGGGTGGCGATTACGATGCGGTCGATCTCATCCAGGCGGTCCTTGACCTGTGGGTGCAGGGTGACTGCCGCCTCTGCGGCTGTCTGGGCGTGGAATTCCGCCGGGAAGGAAATCTTGAACAGGACGTTTTCCATCACGTAGGAGCCGAAATCCTGTTGTAATAAAAACTGACGCTTATCCTCTGGCTTGAGCTTCTGGTCCTTGTTGGTTTTGCTGAACAGCACGTCGTAAAAGCCCCATTGGGGTGCTGTCAGCGCCCCCGGAATACCCATCTCGCCTCGCATGGCGATGTCTGCCAGGCGCACGGCGCGGGAGGTGGCATCACCCGCCGCCCAGGATTTGCGGGATCCGGCGTTGGGGGCGTGGCGATAGGTGCGCAGTGCCTGGCCGTCTACCCAGGCGTGGGACAGAGCGGACAACATCTGTTCGCGGTTGGCGCCCATGAGTTTGGCGCAGACGGCGGTGGAAGCGACTTTCACCAGCACCACGTGGTCCAGCCCTACCCGGTTGAATGAATTTTCCAGTGCAAGTATGCCCTGGATTTCGTGGGCCTTGATCATGGCTTCCAGCACGTCTTTCATCGTCAGCGGCTGTTTGCCTTCGGCAAGCCATTTCTGGGAAAGATGGTCCGCGACGGCCAGAATACCGCCCAGGTTATCGGACGGGTGCCCCCACTCTGCCGCCAGCCAGGTGTCGTTGTAATCCAGCCAGCGGATAATGCAGCCGATGTCCCAGGCGGCTTTGACCGGGTCGAGGCGGAGCTGGGTTCCAGGCACCCGGGCGCCGTTCGGCACAACCGTCCCTTCCACAATCGGGCCAAGGTGCTTTGTGCATTCCGGGAATCTGAGCGCCAGAAGCCCGCAGCCCAGGGTGTCCATCAGGCAGTTGCGGGCGGTATTCCAGGCCTCTTTACTTTTGATCCGGTAGTTCAGGGTGTAATCGGCGATTTGCTGGATGACCTGGTCGTAATCGGGGCGTTGGTTCTGATCGGCGTTGGTGGTCATGAGTCTTGGCTCCTTGCGGGCTATTCTCTCAGACTAACTTATTTTCGATGCTTCTCAACATGGCGTTTGACGCATTATAAACCGGGCAGTTTTCTATCAGAACATTTGTATATACGTTGGCGATAATGTGGGGAGGCCAAAACCATGACAACGGCGAAGATTGTCAAGGCCGGCATTCCCCGTGACCAGCGGCGTAAAGAATCACCGCATATTCAGGCTTGCCTGATTTTTCAACAGCCTGCACACTCATTTGCAAACGTCTCCCGGCACCCTCACCCATCCTTCCATCAGCACCCGTGCACTGCGGCTCATAATCGCTTTTTTTACCGTCCAGTTTCCGCTGCTGTTTTCGGCAACGGCACCCACTTTGAGCGTGCCGGAGGGATGCCCGAACACCACTTCGGTTCGGTCTCCACCACCTGCGGCAAGGTTGACCAGGGTACCGGGAACCGCAGCCGCTGTGGCAATCGCAACTGCGGCCGTGCCCATCATGGCGTGGTGGAGCTTGCCCATGGACAGCGCGCGAACCAGAACGTCCACATCCGCCGCAGCAATTACCTTGCCACTGGACGCCCGATAACCGACGGGCTCTGCAACGAACGCTACCTTGGGGGTGTGCTGTCGGCTGGCCGCTTCTTCCGGGCTTTCAATCAGACCCATTTTCACAGCGCCGTGGGCCCGGATCTTCTCAAACTTGGCCAGCAATGCGGGGGCGTTATTGATCTCTTCCTGAAGCTCTGTGCCCTTGAAGCCAATGGCTTCGGCGTTCAGAAATATAGTGGGAATGCCAGCGTTGATCATGGTTGCCTGCAAAGTGCCGATGCCCGGCACTTCCAGCTCGTCTACCAGGTTGCCGGTGGGGAACATGGAGCCCTCTCCGTCCGCCGGGTCCATGAATTCCACTTTGATTTCCGCAGCCGGAAAGGTGACGCCGTCCAGTTCGAAATCGCCGGTTTCCTGCACGTCACCGTTGGTGACTGGCACATGGGCGATGATGGTTTTGCGGATATTGGCCTGCCATATTCGCACGGTGCAGACGCCATTTTCGGGAATACGCTCCGGGCTGACGAACCCGGCGGTGATGGCGAATGCGCCCACGGCTGCACTGAGGTTGCCGCAGTTGCCGCTCCAGTCCACAAAGGGCTTGTCGATGGAAACCTGGCCGAAGAGGTAATCCACGTCGTGCTCGGGCTGGGTGGGCTCGGCGAGAATCACGGCTTTGCTAGTGCTGGAGGTGGCGCCGCCCATGCCGTCTGTGTGTTTCTGGTAGGGGTCTGGACTGCCGATTACGCGTAGGAGTAGTTTGTCCCGGGCTTCGCCTGGGGTTTGTGCTGCCTCTGGCAGGTCCTGCAGGCGGAAGAAGACGCCTTTGCTGGTGCCGCCACGCATGTAGGTGGCGGGGATTTTGATTTGGGGGGTGGTACTCACTTGGAGTTGTCCTCTTTAAAAATAATGTTTTTGCCACGGACAACACGGACCTGCACGGACAAATCAAATAGAAATCTTTTC
>Ga0307954_1000224_pt1 | contig 31654 bp, 20 predicted proteins | sample OrgLakmetagen437_FD_201822 | JGI IMG/M metagenome (GOLD analysis project Ga0307954, IMG submission 201822) | Saline water microbial communities from Organic Lake, Antarctica - #437 | ecosystem: Environmental > Aquatic > Non-marine Saline and Alkaline > Saline | place: Antarctica: Organic Lake... | reverse complement strand
ACGTAGAAGGTTTTGGGATAGCAATTCTTGAAGCAAATGCGCAAGGTCTACCTGCTATTGGAAGTGAAAATTGCGGAATAGAAGACGCTATTAAAGACGGGTATTCTGGAAAATTAGTCAATCCACATCAACCTCAAGAAATTGAACAAGCTATTGAAGAAATTGTAAATAATTACGAGTCTTATTCTAGTCAATCTCAGCTACATGCCCAGCAGTTCGATTGGTCTAAAATAGGAGCAAAGTATGTTGAAGTATTGCAGCGTTACTAAATTTTGAGTTGTTTTGTTCCAGATTTTTCTGTTCCGTGTTGTTTTATTTCGAGTTACCCACAAACCCACAAATCCGAAACCCGTAAACCAGATAACAAAAAGAAAGTTCCGAGTTGTTTTGTTTCGAGTTGTTTTATTTTTGTAGTAAGTTAGCTTGTCCTCAGTTTTTTTTTAGTTGTTTTATTCTGAGTAGTTTTGTTCAATGTATATTTTGCTAAAATTAAACTAAGAACAAGAATCATTTAAACCCGAAACTGTTAAACCCAAAACCACCAAACCCAAAACCACATAACCCAATAAATGACCATCTGCATCATATCCCATACTGAACATTACAAAGACAATAATGGAAACATTGTGGGATGGGGTCCAACTGTAAGAGAAATCAGTCATTTATCAGCAATAGCAGATCAAATTATTCATTTAGCTCCTTTGTACACTAAAAAAGCTCCTTCAGCTAGTTTGTCATATACGGATAAACGTGTTCAATTTATTCCATTAAAACCATCTGGAGGTAAGGGCTTAAAAAAGTTAAGTGTTTTATTTACAGCATTTCATAACTTAAATCTGATACATCAGTATACTAAAAAAGCAGATCATATTCAGTTTAGGTCTCCAACAGGAATGGGAATATATGTTTTACCTTATTTAAGGTTTTTCAGAAACAAAAAATACTGGGTAAAATATGCTGGAAACTGGATAGATGAAAATATTCCTTTAGGAAACAAATTACAAAAACTCTTTTTATTGAATTTTATTTCTAGTCATACAAAAGTAACTTACAACGGGCATTGGGTTAAAAAGTTGAATTTTCTAAGTTTTGAAAATCCATGTTTGACAGAAGAGGAATATCAAATTGGAAAAGAAAAAATTCCTCAAAAAGAAGACCCCTTCATTAAAGGGTGGCAAATTTGTTTTGTAGGGAGTCTAACTGAACACAAAGGAGTACATCTACTTCTTCAAGCCTTAGAGAAATTAGAAAATAATAAAATCAATATCGAAAAAGTACACATAATAGGTGATGGACCTTTGATGAAGCAACTAAAAAGTCAAGCAAATCGCTTAAATATATCTGTAGTATTTCATGGATACCTAAAAAAAGGTGAAGTGAATAAGGTTCTTTTCGAATCTCATGCCTTAGTATTGCCATCTAAGTCAGAAGGATTTCCAAAGGTGGTTAGTGAAGCCATGAATTTTGGATGTATACCTGTAGTAACTGATATTTCTTGTATTAAACAATATATAAGAAATGACTACAATGGTATTTTAATAAAACAACCCAAATATGAAGAGGTGGCTTTAGGAATTGAAACATTATTATATTGGGACATGAAACGATACACAAATGCAGTTCTTTACAACTCTAATTTAGCTGGACTATATACCTATTCAGTTTACAATAAAATGCTTCAAGAAAAAGTTTTGTATGTTTGAATTAGATCGATATACCATTCAAAAACTTAAATTGATTGCTCTTCATATTATAATTGGAGTAATAATTAGTTTTTTTGAAGATTTATCACCAGCGTATTTTTACATCATAATTCTATTTTTTACAGTTGCTATTTTTAACAGTAAAGATAAAACCTATTATGTTCTTGCTGGAGCAGCTTATATCGCATCAGCAGAAATTTTTTTAAGAATGGCAGAAGCTATGCCTTTTTGGGAAATGGGGAAATACATGGTTATTTATTTTATAGGATTAGGAATCTTTTTTAAGGGCTTTAAACTTGAGGCATGGCCTATTTTGCTATATGTCCTCTTACTTATACCTGGGATTTATATAGCCTACTTAAATTTTGATTTTTTAGAAGAAAGTTTTAGGAAAACAATACTATTTAATTTGAGTGGTCCTTTATCTCTTTTTGCAACTGCTCTTTTTGCTTTTCAACTTAAGTTTGATTTTAAGAAAATGATGCGACTAGTGGATATTATGATTTATCCCATTATAACCTTGACTGTATATATTTTTATTTATGCTCCTCCTTTAGAAGAAATTCAATTTACAACAGATTCTAACCAATTAGCTTCTGGAGGTTATAGTGGTAATCAGGTTGCAACTATATTGGGCTTAGGCATGTTCTTATGTTATGTCCGATTTATCATACCTCATAAAAATATCTTTTTGCAAATCATCAATATATCACTTTTAGCCTTATTTAGTTATAGAGGTTTATTGACTTTTTCTCGTGGAGGAATAGTAACTGCTGTTATTATGATGCTCATATTTACTTTTTACTTCATCAATTGGACACCAATTCTTACCAAAGCAAAGGCAAGTTTAAAATTAATTAGTCTGGGTGTTGGTGCAGTTGTATTGTGGGGTATTACAGCTTCCATTACAGGTGGTTTGATCGTAAACAGGTATATGGGACAAAGAGCTGATGGAGAGCAAAAGGATATTACTACGGGTAGATTAGACATTTTGAAAGATGAATTGATGGCTTTTCAGGAAAATCCTTTTATGGGTTTAGGCATTGGGATGGGGAAATTTTATAGAGGAGAAATAACAGGTCACTTTGCTGCAAGCCATAATGAAGTTTCAAGAATGATAGCTGAACACGGATTATTTGGAATTATTGCTTTACTCATATTACTATTGGTTCCTTTGGCCCTATTACTTAAAAGAAAACGAAATTTATTCCTTATGCCTTTTATAGCATTTTGGTTCTTAACCATTAACCACTCTGCAATGCGCGTTGCTCTTCCTGGATTTATGTATAGTCTCGGTTTGTTACAAATACAATATCAGAGAAAACCAAAAAGAAAAAAAAGTGGCTAAAAACATCCTCTATTTAGGGAATAAGCTATCACTTAGCAACCGTAACCTAAGTCATATTGAAACTTTAAGCAATCACTTAAAAGAAGAATCTATTTCTGTAAAAAGCTATTCTTCTCAAGCAATTCCTTTCTTTAGAGTTTTGCACATGCTTTGGGTAATATTCTATTTCAAAAAATGGTACGACTTTATAATTATAGATACTTACTCAACGCTTGCCTTTTGGTATGCTTACTTTTGTGCCCTTTTTGCAAAAATGCTTCAAAAAAAATATATCTGTATTCTTCACGGAGGCAATCTACCCAAACGTTTAAAAAACAATCCTAAACTCTGTTTACAACTTTTCGGCAATGCCCACGTCAATATAGCTCCATCTGCATACTTATTAGAAGCTTTTCAAAACCAAGGCTACACCAATATAAAACACATCCCCAACACCATAGAAGTCAATAAATACAATTTCCAACATCGGAAAAAAGCAGAACCAAAACTACTTTATGTACGTGCCTTTGCTAATATTTACAATCCTATTCTTGCTTTGAAAGTACTTAAAGAACTTCAAATTGAATTTCCTGAAATTAAATTGAGTATGGTAGGACCATTCAAGGACAAATCCATAGATGATTGTAAAGCATACGCCGAAGAGAACCAACTATCGGTACGTTTTACAGGAAAAATGCAAAAAGAAGAATGGATTGAATATGCCAAAGATTTCGACATATTCATCAACACCACCAACGTAGACAATACACCAGTTAGTGTAATAGAAGCTATGGCTTTAGGTTTACCAGTAGTGAGTACCAATGTAGGAGGGCTTCCATATCTGTTGAAAGAAGACGAAGCCATCTTAGTTCCTCCAAACGATGTTCAAGCAATGAAAAAGGCAATTCAAAAATTAATTGAATCACCAACCTTAGTAGAAAAGCTATCCCTTAATGGCAGAAAAAAAGCAGGAAGCTTCGATTGGAATATAGTTAAATACAAATGGTTGGAAGTTCTTCACTTGTAATTTTATTGTTGGTTAGCTTTTGAATTGGGTTATTGTTTTTTAGTTGCAAGGTTCCGAGTTGAAATGTTTCGGGTTTTAAAGTTCCGAGTTGGAGGTTTTCAAGTTTATGAATAAGAAGTTCTATGTCCAAGCATTTAAAAAAATGAGATGTAAGAGGTGAGAAATGAGAAATGAGATTTGAGAAAAAAAATAGAGAGGATACATTATCTTATAAAAACCGATGAGAGATGGTCGAAGATCGAAAAGCGAAAAGCGAAACCCGATGGTCGAAGATCGAAAAGCGAAGATCGAAAAGCGTAGGTCGAAAAGCGAAGGACGATGGTCGAAGGTCGAAAACCGAAACCCCATAACCGACAATGCCGTAAAATAGTAAATCTAAGATTTAAGTAATTTTACGAGCATGCTCGCACGAAGTGCGGCACCGATAACCGATAACAGACAACCCGAAACCCGACAACCGATAACAGACAACCGATAACAGACAACCGAAAACAGACAACAGACAACCAAAGATCAAAACCTACACAAATCAATGTCCATGCCCTAGAAAATAGGCGACAGCAATACCCACCATAATCACTATAAACTTAGAGGCGTTGAAACTATGATTTTTAGAAGATTCAAATAAAATGGTAGTCGAAATATGCAAGAAAATACCAATTACCACTGCATCTATATAAACAGCATAGGTGTCTAATAAAGAAGTATACATACCTAAAAAACTACCGATAGGAGTCATCAGCCCAAAAAAGATTAGAAAGCAAGCTATCTTGAAAATCGATAAATTGGTTTTGAATAAAAAGCTACTAATAATCACTGCAACGGGGACTTTATGAACTACAACAGCCCACAATAAGGAAGACGAATGGCTTATCGGAAAGCCTTCAAATAAAGCGTGAATACTCAAACTGATAAACAATACCCAAGGGAAATGAGAATCGGTTTTATGATTATGTAAATGTCCATGTTCCGCGCCACCAGAAAGAAATTCCAATACCAATTGCAGCACAATTCCTGCCATAATAAATATTCCCACTGCAGCATCCGTATTTCTATATACATGGGGAATAAATTCCAAAACCGTAATAGACAATAAAAAAGAACCACTAAAGGCTAACAATAAATTGATAGCACTGGCTTTGTATTTTATAAAATAAGCAATTCCAAATCCAGCAAGAACAGCAAGAATAGGTAGTAATATAATCATTAAAAATACTTAGGTTAGTTCAATTTGCATTTCAAAGCATTAGTTAGAAAATTTAGCAGACTATAGTTTTTGTTTAATATTCAATACGCAAAAATTTCTAAGCAAAACTGAAAATCATTTGCAATTGATATTACAGAACAGCATTAAAAACAGGACTAAAACAAGATACTACTTTTACTAATTTTCACACTAAAGCGCAAAATTAATGTATTTTTGACGTCTAAAAGAGATTTATCGATGGGAAATAATTTTAAAATGTTAGCCAGGACTTTATTTGGCTTAGAAGATGTACTTGAAAAAGAGCTTCAAAAGCTAGGAGCAATGGAAATCAAAAAAGGAAACCGACACGTTCAATTTGTGGGCGATCTTGGCTTTCTGTACAAAGCCAACCTCTCGTTAAGCACTGCTATAAATGTATTAAAACCCATCAAACAATTCAAAATTGAAACGGTAGACGATTTATATCATCAGATTTACGATTATCCTTGGGAAAAAACCATTGACGAAAACCAAAGCATCGTCATCCATTCCTCCGTATTTTCTACGCTATTTAACAATACGCAATTTGCCGTTTTCAAAACCAAAGATGCTATTGTAGACCGTATGCGGAACAAAACGGGAAGCCGTCCAGATGTAGATACTAAATCGGCGGACATTCACGTACACATACATATCGATCGGAATTTTTGTTCCTTATCTTTAGATTCTTCAGGCGACCCACTTTTTAAGCGAGGTTACCGAAAGGACACCAATATTGCACCTATCAATGAGGTGCTGGCAGCTGGAATGTTGAAATTATCTGGCTGGGATGGAAAAACTAACTTTATAGATCCCATGTGTGGTAGCGGAACTCTTTTAATTGAAGCTGCCATGATGGCTTGCAATATTCCACCAAACTTAAACAGAAATGAGTTTGCATTTATGAAATGGAAAGATTGGGATAATGATTTATATAATACAATACTGGAATCTGTTGTGAAAAAAATTCGCGATTTCCCATATCAAATCATCGGTTATGACAAGGCTCCATCTGCCGTTATGAAAGCCATTGATAATGTAGCAAATGCAAATTTATCTGAATTTGTTGATGTAGAAATAAAGAACTTTTTCAATTCCAAAAAGGAACTGCAAGGACCATTGCATATGGTTTTTAACCCACCTTATGGCGAAAGACTTGAAATTGATATCCCTAAGTTTTATGGTGAAGTAGGGGACACCTTAAAACAAAATTACCACGGCACCCAAGCTTGGATGATTGTAGGGAATTTAGAAGCCATCAAGAATGTAGGACTAAAACCATCAAGAAAAATTAAATTATTCAATGGCCCAATAGAAACTCGTTTAGTTAAATATGATATCTATGAAGGAAGCAGAAGGGGTTAGCTCTATTCTAATAGGTGCGAAGTTGCAAACTTCGCACAGTGCTCAAAACTAAAAGCTCAAGGCTCAAAGCTCAAGGCTTAAAGTTTAAAGTTCAAAGCTCAAAACTCAAAGCTCAAGGCTCACAACTCATTAAGCTCAAATCCAAAAACTCAAGGTTCAAAACTCACAGCTAATAGCTCAAAACACCCAAATCAGTAACTGAATTTAACTAAAATTTAAAAACACTTGCAAGCATCGCAAGTATATTTGTCAAAATTTACTGCATGTCAGATTGTATTACTTACCAACAAACTCAATATTTCTCGGATTTAATTACTGATTATATTCAAAAAAATCCAAAAGTTGAACCTTTTTACAATCGTTTTCCAGAACTTTCTTCTTTTGAAGAACAAATGATTGAGAAGCATGCTAATTTCCCTTCCAAAAATAGAGAGGTGTTAGTAGAAGTTTTGTTGAAGCAATACACCAGTATTGCCACAACAGAGTCTACTATCAATAATGTCAAATCCTTGTTAGATGTGGATACCTTCACCATCACAACAGGGCATCAATTAAATTTATTTACAGGACCTATTTATTTCATTTACAAAATAGTTTCAACTATAAAGTTATGTAATCAATTGCAGCTTCAATACCCAGATAAAAAATTTGTTCCAGTGTACTGGATGGCTTCAGAAGATCATGATTTTGAAGAAATTAGTTTTTTCAATTTTCAACAAAAAAAATATACTGCAAATCAAGAACAACAAGGAAAAGTAGGAGCTCATCCCACTGAAAACTTAGAAGCTGTATTCAATGAATTTGATGCGGATTTGGGAGTTGGAGAACATGCTAATTACTTAAGAAAACTCTTTCAAAAAGCTTATTTGTACCATAATTCTTATGTAGAAGCCACTCGATATTTGGTCAATCAACTGTTTAAGGAATATGGTTTGGTAATTTTAGATGCGGACAATAAAGATTTAAAGCGCATTTTTATTCCACAATTTAAAAATGAATTATTCCACCAATCTGCACACCAGTATACAGCAGATGCCATTGAAAAGTTACAAGCAAAAGATTACAATATACAAGTAAATCCTCGTGAAATCAATTTGTTTTATATCAGAGATGAAGTTCGGGAACGCATCATTTTTAAAGACGATATTTTTTTTGTGAATGAAACCAAATGGCAATTTACTAAAGATGAATTATTAACCGAATTAAGCCACTTCCCAGAACGCTTTTCACCAAATGTAATGACGCGACCTTTATACCAAGAAGCCATTTTACCAAATTTATGTTACATTGGTGGTGGTGGAGAATTGGCATATTGGTTTCAATTGAAACCGTATTTTGAAGCTGAAAAAATACCATTTCCAATTTTACTATTACGAAATTCAGCTTTACTTTACACTCAAAAACAAGCTAAGAAAATCAAAAATCTAGATTTACAACTCAGTGATTTCTTTCAAGCTAAGCATGAATTGGCAACACAGATAACGCATCAAATAAGCGATATTACTATTGATTTTTCAACTCAAAAAGAACATTTGCAAAAGCAATTTGAAGCTCTTCACAATTTGGTTCATGCTACCGATAAAAGTTTTAAAGGTGCAGTAGCTGCTCAAGAACACAAACAACTAAAAGGCTTAGCTCATCTAGAAAAACGCTTGCTTAAAGCTCAAAAAAGAAAATTAAAAGACCAATTAAATCGGGTAGACCGGCTTCAGCTTGCCTTATTTCCTTCCTACAGTTTACAAGAGCGATTCATCAATTTCAGTGAAATTTATTTATTGCTAGGAAAAGATTTTATTCCTCGTTTGTTATCAGAATTTGATCCTTTAGCATTGCAATTCAATTTAATTCAAATCGAAAAGTAATTTTTAGAACTGAACATTTTTAGTTATTTCGGTTTTAATTCAAAAAGCATTGTTGGTTTCAATCAATTATAGATTATTTCAAGGAAAACATATACCGCACTGCTTATTTAATTTGATATTAATTAGCTTTGTTCTCAAATTTTTGCACTATGAAAAGTATGCACTCTATAGATATGGAAACGGTCGAAATGACCTTAGATATCATGAAATATGCTATCAATAGAATATCCAACACCAATCCAGAATTAGCGGCACCAAAAAAGGAAGAAGATTTACTCAAATTAGTAGGGGAAACCGTTACCAAAGATGGAATTGGAGGAGAAAAAGCATTTCGTATTTTTAGAGATGTACTAGCTAAAGCGGCCGTTCCGGTAGATCATCCTCGGCATTTAGCATTTGTTCCTGCAGCACCAACTCGAGCAGCTGTTTTATTCGATTTGGTTACTTCAGCAGCCAGTATTCACGGTGCATATTGGATGACAGGTGGGGGAGGCATATTTTGCGAAAACAGAGCTATGGATTGGTTAGTTTCTTTAACGGGCTTACCTAAAAATGCTTTTGGTGTGTTTACCTCTGGCGGAACTGCTGCAAATTTAAGTGCCATTGTAGCTGCTAGAGAAGCTTGGAGAGCAAAAAAGGAAGAAAACAATGCCTTTAAAGGCTTACTGATTACTTCCCATGGCGCACATTCTTCTGTAAAGTCTATGGCACAAGTCATTGATGCTGATATTATTTTAATAGAAGACGACCAAGATGATAAACTCACTGGAAAAGCACTTCAAAAAACCATAAAAAAACTCAGTAAAATTGACCGCAAACGACTATTTGCAGTCGTAGGAACTGGGGGAACTACCAATGCAGGAATTATAGACGATTTAAGTGGAATTGCAGAGGTTTGTACCCAAGAACAGTTGTGGTTTCATGTAGATGCTGCGTATGGCGGTGGCGCTTTGGCAGCTCCTTCTGTTCGGCATTTGTTCAATGGAATAGAAAAAGCAGATAGTATTACCATTGATCCACACAAATGGATGTTTTCTCCATATGATTGTGGTGCGGTGATTTATAAAGATATGAAATTGGCAGCCAATGCGCATTCCCAAAAAGGAGCTTACTTAGATATTTTTAAAGATGAAGGAGCGCAAGGTTTCAATCCAGCCGATTATCAAATACAATTGACTAGAAGACTGCGCGGTTTGCCTTTATGGTTTTCGCTTGCTATGCACGGAACACAAACCTACACAGATGCAATAGAACGCGGGCTGGAATTGGCTCAAAATGCTGCGAAACAAATACGCGATTTTGACCATGTAGAGTTGGTAAGAGAACCTGGATTATCTTGTGTGTTGTACCGCAGAAAGAATTGGAAACCTGAAGATTATATTGATTGGACTTACAAAAATCACCAGGCTGGGTTTGCTTTAGTAACGCCAACTAAATGGACTACCAATGGCAAAGTCGAAACCATTGCAAGGTTTTGTTTTATCAATCCAGATACCACCGAGGAAGATATTACAGCGATATTGAAAACAATGAAGTAATACTAGAAAATCCAAAGAAATTTTTTGCGTTTCTTCTTTTTCTTTTCTTCTTCCACTTCTTCCACATTTTCTTCGTCATTAGCTGAAGTTGCATTGTCTGTTGGAAATAAACTAGAATCGGGTTCAATTTTAAACCGTAAAAAGGTGTCATCCCATCCCATTAAAATATAACCTCCGTTGTCTGCAGGTCGTGTACTAATCGAAAATTGTTCAACTACCGTTGCGGTTTGTTGTGCGGGTAGGTTAAAGCGAAAAACATCTGCATCTGCATTGTAATTGTAAGCGCCCCAACCTTGGTGTTCTTCGTTTAAGATTAAAATCCATTCTTCTTCATTAGGGATGCTAAATAAGCCATAGGTTCCTTTTCTAACAGGCTTACCATTTATTAAGCAATGTTCATAAAATCTGATTTCTGTTGTTTCATTAGCACCTGTTCGCCACACTTCTCCGTAAGGAACCAACTCTCCAAAAATAGTTCGGTTGCGTTTAAATGGTCTGCTGTAAATAAGTCTCGCTAAAGGAGAATTATCTTCATTTCTTAAGATTACAGCATCCATAGGACTTTTATCTAAGTCGGTAAAGTTTTGTGCATTCAACGTAGAAATAATTCCGAAGAACAGCATAATAAGCGTAAAATAACCTAGACTCTTTTTCATGTATATCATATTTTTTATATCAACTTCAAAATAATAAAAATCGTATATGTGAATGCATAATTTATGTGAAATTTAAGTCACTAACAATTGTTAATAAATTCTGTGATGAATACCGCTATTTTGTCTTTTAAAATGCTACTTAACCGAATGCTTTGGTTATATTTGTTGGTTGTTAAAAAATCACGATTTATATGAGTGAAGATCAGAAATATGAAAAGGCATACTCGGCAGATAGTATCCAAGCTTTAGAGGGAATAGAACACGTAAGAATGCGTCCATCCATGTATATTGGAGATGTTGGCGTTCGAGGTCTGCATCATTTGGTTTATGAAGTTGTAGATAACTCCATAGATGAAGCCATGGCAGGTTATTGCGATACAATTCGAGTGACTATTACTGAAAAAGGAAGCGTAAGAGTGGAAGACAATGGTAGAGGTATACCTATTGATTTACACAAAAAAGAAGGTGTTTCTGCTCTACAAGTAGTCATGACCAAAATTGGAGCCGGTGGTAAATTTGATAAAGATTCTTATAAAGTATCTGGAGGTTTACACGGTGTAGGAGTTTCTGTTGTAAATGCACTTTCTTCTCACCTAAAAGCTACTGTTTATAAAAATGACCAAATTTGGGAACAAGAGTACAAATTAGGTAAAGCATTATATCCTGTAAAACCCGTAGGAGAAACCAAATTAGGCGGTACTGTTATTGAGTTTATGCCGGATACGGATATTTTTCAAGAAACCATACGTTTTAATTATGACACTTTAGCATCCAGAATGCGGGAGTTGTCTTATTTGAATAAAGGGATTACCATTACCATTGAAGACCAACGCCAAAAAGATGAAGAAGGAAATTACTTTTCAGAAGAATTTCATTCAGATGAAGGCTTAAAGGAATTTATCCGTTTTATGGATTCCAACCGGGAGCCTATTATAGGTAATGTAATTGCTATGGAAGGGGAGAAAAATGATATTCCTGTTGAAGTTGCAATGATTTATAATAACTCCTATGCAGAAAATTTACATTCCTATGTAAATAACATCAACACCCATGAGGGGGGAACGCATTTATCTGGTTTTAGACGTGGATTAACTTCTACCTTAAAGAAATATGCAGACGCTTCTGGAATGTTGGATAAATTAAAATTTGAAATTGCTGGAGACGACTTTAGGGAAGGCCTAACTGCTATTGTTTCGGTAAAAGTGCAGAACCCTCAATTTGAAGGACAAACCAAAACAAAATTAGGTAACCGGGAATTGACATCAGCGGTTTCACAAGCAGTTTCAGAAATGTTAGAGATTTATTTAGAAGAAAATCCTAACGATGCAAAAATAATTGTACAGAAGGTAATTTTAGCTGCTCAGGCTAGACATGCTGCCAAAAAGGCACGTGAAATGGTGCAGCGTAAAACTGTGATGAGTGGTGGAGGATTGCCAGGTAAACTATCAGATTGCTCCGACCAAGACCCAGAAAAATGCGAAGTCTTCTTAGTCGAGGGAGATTCTGCGGGTGGAACTGCAAAACAAGGTCGTGACCGTAATTTCCAAGCTATTTTACCTTTACGTGGTAAGATTTTGAATGTGGAAAAAGCCATGACTCATAAAGTGTTTGAAAATGAAGAAATTAGAAATATTTATACCGCTTTAGGGGTAACTATTGGGACAGAAGAGGATTCTAAAGCATTGAACCTTTCTAAATTACGTTACCACAAAATTGTAATTATGTGTGATGCGGATGTAGATGGTAGCCACATTGCTACTTTAATCCTAACTTTCTTCTTCAGATACATGAAAGAATTAATTGAAGCAGGACACATTTATATTGCAACTCCACCTTTATATTTAATAAAAAAAGGAAGCAAGAAACGCTATGCTTGGTCAGAAAAAGAACGAAACGAGATTCAAAACGAATATAAAACCAATGTTAGCGTCCAACGATACAAAGGTTTAGGAGAAATGAATGCAGAACAACTTTGGGATACAACCATGAATCCTGGAAACAGAATTTTGAGAAAAGTAACCATTGATAATTTAGGAGAAGCAGACCGCGTTTTCTCTATGCTAATGGGTGACGAAGTTCCACCTAGAAGAGCTTTTATTGAGAAAAATGCAGTTTACGCTAATATTGATGCTTAAATATCAACCCTTCGCAACAGAAGGGTTTTTTATTTAATTACATAAAATGCTTTATTTTACTGATTTTGAGACAATTATTTAACAGAGGTGATTTTTTGAAAACAAAATTTTTTGTTGTTATGTTGTTTTTTTCATATTGCTCATCATTTGCACAATTAGCTATTAATAGCGAATCAGCAGATTTTGAAAACAATAAATTATCTCCTAAAAACTATTTTGGACAAGAATTAGAAGTTGTAGCCTTTTCATTTACCAAGGCTTGGTTTACTTCAGCTGTACCAAAAAAGTTATGGAATTTTGAAATTTTTCTTATTGGAAATGCATCCGTAGTTTCAGAAAACAAAATAATTTTCAACTACATAGAGTAAAAGATATGACAAATCCTTTTATGATTTTTTCAACAATTCCGGAGCTTAGAAATGGCTTAGGAGTAAAATTGAATTTAGCTGAATTCAAAATAAATGTAAAGTATAGAAAAACAGAATTAATACACTATCCGCAGGCATAAACTTGAGGATTTAAATAATAAATTATAATAATAACCTTTAAAAAAATAAATATGAAAGTTACAGTAGTAGGAGCAGGAGCAGTAGGGGCAAGTTGTGCAGAATATATTGCCATTAAAAACTTTGCTTCTGAAGTGGTTTTAGTAGACATTAAAGAAGGCTATGCCGAAGGGAAAGCAATGGACTTAATGCAAACAGCAACCCTAAACGGTTTTGATACCACCATAACTGGCAGTACAAATGATTACAGCGCAACAGCCAATTCAGATGTTGCGGTTATTACTAGTGGGATTCCACGTAAACCAGGGATGACTCGCGAAGAATTAATTGGTATCAATGCAGGAATAGTAAAAGATGTAGCTGGAAAAATAATTGAGCATTCCCCAGACGTAATCTTAATTGTAGTTAGTAATCCAATGGACACGATGACTTACTTGGCGCACAAAGAATTAGACTTGCCAAAAAACCGAATTATAGGAATGGGTGGTGCGTTGGATAGTGCTAGATTTAAGTATCGTTTAAGTGAAGCCCTAGGTTGTCCAGCATCTGATGTAGATGGTATGGTAATTGGCGGTCATAGTGATACAGGAATGATTCCTTTAACAAGTTTAGCTACCAGAAACAGTGTTCGCGTAAGTGAATTTTTAGATGATGCACGTTTAGAACAAGTAGCAGAAGATACAAAAGTAGGTGGAGCAACACTAACTAAATTATTAGGAACTTCAGCTTGGTATGCACCTGGGGCAGCCGTTTCATCATTGGTACAATCCATAGCATGCGATCAGAAAAAAATGTTCCCTTGTTCTACCCTTTTAGAAGGTGAATACGGACTTTCTGATTTATGCATTGGTGTTCCTGTAATTTTAGGGAAAGGTGGAATTGAAAAGATAGTAGAGCTAAATTTGAGCGAAGCAGAGCAAAAGAAACTTCACGAAAGTGCTGAAGCAGTTAAGAAAACCAATGGATTATTAGAATAAGCTAACCCATTTGAAGCACAAGTTAGGCAGTAAATTCAATTTGAATTTACTGCCTAACTTTCATAAATAGGCTGTTAAAATATCTTTAAGTAAAGCATTGTCATTTCTTTTTGAAAGCCTATATTTGTCCGTTTTTTAAAATAATTTTTTGAACAATATCAACTAACAGTTAAACGAATGCACAATAAAGGATTAATTAAAATTTTTGCAATCATTTTTGGCTTGGTATGTATTTACCAATTGTCATTTACATTCATTGCAAGCACCATTGAAAATGATGCTGAAGAATATGCAGCTCAAAAAATAACAGAAGAACAAGAGGATTACCCTAAACTTCGCGAAAATGTTGCTAAATCGTATTTAGATTCCATTGCAACTGAACCTTATTTTGCGGGAATTTCTTACGAATCTGCTAAGGAAAAAGAACTAAATAAAGGTCTTGATTTAAAGGGGGGTATCAACGTAATTCTCCAAATTTCAGTTCGTGAATTATTAGTAGGGCTTGCATCAAACTCAGAGGACGAGCAATTTATAGCAGCTTTAAATAGCGCTTCTGAGCTTCAGAAAAATTCACCAAGCACTTACCTTGACCTTTTCTTTGAGGAGTTTGAAGCAATTGAAGGAGCTAAATTAGCTTCACCTAATATTTTTGCCAATAAATCATTACAGGAGATTAATTTTGATATGACTAATGATCAGGTGAAACCTATTATTAGAAGAAAAATTGACGAAAGCATTACATCTGCTTTTGAAGTATTGCGTGAACGTATTGATGGATTTGGTGTTACTCAACCTAATATCCAACGTCTTGGAGACACAGGAAGAATCTTAGTTGAATTGCCGGGTGCAAAAGATATTTCCCGTATTAGAAAACTAGTAGTAGAAACAGCACAATTAGAATTCTGGGAAGTACATAAAGCAGCTGAATTAAGCCAATTTATGACAGAAGCAGACCAGGTTATTGCACAATCTATAGCAAAAGAGTCTCTAGAAGATTCAGCGGGTGAAGAGGAAGAAACAAGGGTTGAAGAAGAAGGAGAAATTGAAGAAGGCGCATCTCAAGAGGACATGGATGATCTTCTAGCTAGTGACGAGGAGGGTGAAGATGAAGATGAAGCATTTGCAAAATCAAACCCACTATTTAGCTTAATACAAACTGGAGGCAATCCACAAGGACCAGTAATTGCAAATTTTGCAATTAAAGATACGGCAACTGTAAACGATTATTTATCTAGGCCAGAAGTATTGTCTAAACTAACACAAGACATACGTTATGCAAAATTTGTATGGGGTAAGCCAAAAGAAAATAGTGAGGTAATAGCATTATATGCCTTAAAAACAAACCGTAAAAACGAACCAGATTTAAGTGGTTCTTCTATTACTGATGCCCAACAAACTTACGACCAAGTAGGTAGAATCGCGGTATCTATGCAAATGGATAGCAAAGGAAGTAGAATTTGGGAACAAATGACTACAAAAGCTGCTCAGGACAGAAGTCAAATTGCTATTGTCTTAGATGATATCGTGTATTCCGCACCAGGTGTTAGCAATCCTATTAAAGGAGGAAATTCTGAAATAACTGGAGACTTTACAATCTTAGAAGGACAAGATTTAGCAAATGTTCTACGTGCAGGTAAGCTTCCTGCAAAAGCAGATATAGTTCAAAGTGAAATAGTGGGACCTTCTTTAGGTCAAGAAGCGATAAATTCTGGTGTAAATTCCTTTATTATCGCCTTGCTTTTTGTTTTGGTATGGATGATTTTCTACTACGGAAAAGCAGGTGTGTATGCAGATATTGCTTTGGCTGTAAACATCTTATTTATTTTCGGAGTCCTAGCTGGATTGGGCGCTGTATTAACTTTACCAGGTATCGCAGGTATTGTATTAACCATTGGTATGTCTGTTGATGCTAACGTACTTATTTTTGAGCGTATTCGAGAAGAATTGCAGAATGGCAAAGATCAAGCATTAGCAATTAAAGACGGATTTAGTAATGCGTTGTCTTCTATATTAGATGCCAATATTACAACAGGACTAACTGGTTTAATCTTATTGGTTTTTGGAACAGGACCAGTAAAAGGTTTTGCTACTACTTTATTAATAGGTATTCTTACTTCATTATTTACAGCTATTTTTATTACGCGTTTATTTATAGATGGGTATGCTATTAAAGGTAAAGTATTGAATTTTTCAACAGCATTAACCAAAAATTTCTTAGCCAATGTGCAAATTGACTTTTTAGGAAAAAGAAAAATAGCCTACATTTTTTCAGGGATTTTAGTTGTTTTAAGTATCGTTTCACTTTCTACTAAAAGTTTGAACCAAGGTGTTGACTTTGTAGGCGGAAGAACTTATACTGTAAGATTTGAACAAGCTGTAAATTCAGCCGAATTAGAAAATCAAGCAAATCAAGCTTTAGGAAGTGCAGAAGTTAAAACTTATGGACCTTTAAATCAAGTTCGTGTTACTACTAATTATAAAGTAGACATAGAAGATAGTGCTGTTGAAGATGAAATTCAAAAAGCTTTATTTACAAGTTTCCAATCTTATTTACCTGACGGTTTTACTTACGACGACTTTAAAGTTGCTGGTGATAATGAGGAATTTGGTATCATGTCTTCTATGAAAGTTGGACCAACTATTGCAGATGATATTAAGCGCGCTTCCTTCTATGCAATTTTTGGATCATTAATAGCAGTTTTCTTGTATATCTTATTAAGATTTAGAAGATGGCAATTTAGTTTAGGTGCTGTTGCTGCTGTTTCTCATGATGTTATTATAGTTTTAGGAATTTTCTCTGCAACCTATAGTTTTATGCCGTTTAGTATGGAAATTAACCAAGCTTTTATTGCAGCAATTCTTACGGTAATCGGGTATTCTTTAAATGATACCGTTGTGGTTTTCGACCGTATTAGAGAATATTTTAATGAACATCCTACGTGGCATCTTAGCAAAATTGTGAATTATGGTGTTAGTGGAACTTTAAGTAGAACCTTAAACACCTCTTTAACTACTTTAATTGTACTTATAGCTATCTTTACTTTTGGAGGTGATAGTATACGTGGTTTCATGTTTGCTTTAATTATTGGTGTTATTGTAGGTACATACTCTTCTGTCTTCATTGCTACCCCAATAATGTATGATACAGCAGCTAAAAAAGGAATTGACTTAAGCGATAAGAATCAAAAAGAAGTTGAGGAAGAAGCATCATCTTCTATGGCTTAAATTAGAATAATCTAGTTATATATTTTAAAAATCCGTTTTGTTTACTAACAAAACGGATTTTTATTTAGTACTAACTCCAAGATTGATGGAATCATTTGGTACTGATTGCAATCCGCACTCTAAAACTGAATTGAAATGTAACTTAATTCTGAAAATCATGTTTTGCTTTCAACATAAATGCAATCATCAACATCCACAAAATATTAACAAGTTCAGATAATTTTTGAAGCTAACTAATAATTGAAATATAAGGTAAAATAAAAAAAATAGACCAAGTGCAAAACAATAATTCCATAAAAATTATAACCACTAAAATTCTAGTCATCATGTTTCTTGATATCTGATTTGTTTTTCATTCCAAAAAGCAACCTTGTTAGTTTAAAAGGAAATATCATAAGCCGATATATGCATACAATGGCAATGAAAGAACTTATAAATAGAATGGTCACCTTTAGAAAAATATTATAATCAAGTTGAATGATATAATATGCAAAAACCACAATTATTGTTTGATGTAAAATGTAAAATGGGTAAATCGCCTCATTCATCTTTTTAAGCCAAAAGCTTGGTGTGTTAAGATGAATTTTTGCAAATCCCAATAAGGTGAGTACAAAACTCCAACCCAACAAACTACATAAGCCATACCAAATATCCCAACGAATTGATATACTCAAATAAGGTTGAAGTATATTGTTAGGTACGAAGTAATAACAGTAAAAAAGTATTGTACTAATCACAAAAATCGTAAAGTGAAAATGCCTGAATTTTTTCAAGTTTTCCCAAAATACCTGTGAGCTTGCAAATAAAATTCCAGATATAAAAAAGTAAGTGTTAAAGAAGGTTTCCGAAATGTTTGTCAATGATTTTGAGCTACTTGGATAGTATCTCTTGAGTACTATGCTCAAAATAATTAAGGGAAGAACTCCTAATAAAAAACCAATTTTGAAGGAAGACATTCTTTCAAACCAAGTTCTAAAGCTATAGGATTTTTCAGATTTAATAAACAGAATCATTGGGATTACAACTATTGACATCACAAAAAGATTTTCTATAAACCAAAGGTGGTTTGTTTCAAGATGACCTTTTGTGTATAGCTGCCAATATGAACTGTATTCATTGATATATTGAAAGTAAGTTTGTGGAGGAACAATAAAAAGCACACCAAAAATGAGAGGAATAAGAAGTCTTCCAGTTCGCTCCCTAAAAAATTGTTTCCATGTCCGTCTTGAAAACGCAAATATTGTTCCTGTTCCAGAAATCAAAAAAAGTAGAGGCAATCTAAATTGTTCAAAATAAACCATGATGTCATCTAGGGCTTTGCTGGATTCAGAATTCATAATGTGAAAATCATCACCATTAAAAGGCATTCCTAGATGATGGAAATAAACTGCTAAAATAGCAACGACTCGCAGCCAATCTAAATCATACCTTCTTTTTGTAGTATCCATCAATCTTGTTTTTGTGGCAATTATAAAAACAAAATTAATACCATTTTCAGCTATGTGACAAATGACAAATGAAAGTGATGAAATACAAACTTACTTGCAAGTTGTAACGCCAAAAAGGCGATCAAATTCTTGAATTTTAGACCGAGAAACAGGAATAGTACCTTGGTTATAAACTTTTAAACGGAGTACATAACCCTGTGCATTTCCAGAAATAGAATCAATAGCTTTGAGGTTTACTAAATATGAGCGATGGACTTTTAAGATAAAATGAAAATCACTTAGTTGGTCATTAAACTCTTTTAAGGTTTGTCTTTTTAAGTATTTTTCAACCCCATTTGGATTGCTACAAAAAATTTCTAGATAGTTGCCATCTACTTTAGCAAAAAGAAAAGAGTTAATGTCTAATCCAAATTCTTCACCTGAAATGGGTGTATGGATTTGAACGATTGATTTAGGTTCTGCTTCAATGATTTGCTGGGGAGCGGATAATTTTCTTAAGCCCTTTAAATGCTTAAATATTAAGCGTTCTAGGTTTAAAGGTAAAATGATAATTAAAAGTAAACTACCAACTAAAAATGTATTTCGAATTTCTTCCCACAAGTAACGAAATGACCAGTTATCTGGATTGGTGTAAATAAGATCACGAATTAAAAAATTGGTGATTCCGATCAGAAAAAGTATGAGCGCCAAATGCAAAAACTCTTTGCCAATCGTCCAATTTTCAACTTCTTTTACTGATTTCTTGAGAATAAAAATATAAAATAAAGCAATTGGAATAGGGATAACAGAATGCAAAACAATAATCCATAAATTGTCTATTTTATGTTCTGATGCATTTACAATAAAAGGCTCAAACAAATACGTAAATAAAAAACTGACCACAGCAAGACAGCAAAGAATCAGGAACACCTTTGCTAATTCATCATAATAAAAAGGGTAAGCTTGTTTTATATAAGCATGAATTTTCATAGCTGATTTTTAGGTAATCACATATGTTTTAAGGCTTTTTACACGATAGAAAATAATCATTCAGAAAGTATAAAAGCTTAATATTCCAACCGTAATGATAGAAAATGAATTTTAAACTTTTAGCCTAGCTATTATGAGTATTTAGAGTGTTTAGATTATTTTCAATTCTTGGAAAAAACTAGTTATTGATTATAGTTATATTTTTTAAAAGCTAACTAAATTCACATCAAGTAACTATGTTTTTAATAATTTAACGTCTAATACCTTAACTACCTTGATTTTAAATTTTGTTATTACGTATGTTTATGGCAAAATTGATGTTAATCAGATTTACTAATAGAAAAATTTTAAAAATCAATTCTATTTTTGAATAAAAATACGGTTTACAAACTAACTTTACTCCCGAAACAATAAAGTTAATAAAATGAAAAATCTACGGATACTTAGTTGCGCAATCCTTATCAGCTCTTTCTTTTCTTCTTGCAACAAGGAAGGTGAAGAAATGGATTCCTATTCTGGAGCTACTCAAACAAGTCATTCAAACACAACTATGGCAAGCAATAGACAATGGTGGCCAAACCAATTAAATTTGTCTTTGTTACACCAAAATTCTAATTTATCAGATCCAATGTCAGCGGAATTTGATTACATAACTGCTTTTAATAATTTAGATTATGAAGCCTTAAAAGCAGATATTAATTTTGCACTTACTGATTCTCAAGATTGGTGGCCAGCAGATTATGGCAACTATGGACCTTTCTTTATTAGAATGGCTTGGCATAGTGCAGGAACATATCGATCTGGAGATGGGAGAGGAGGCTCTCGGTCTGGTCAACAACGTTTTGCCCCTTTAAATAGTTGGCCAGACAATGCTAACCTAGATAAAGCCAGAAGATTACTTTGGCCCATAAAACAGAAATATGGTAAAAGCATTTCTTGGGCAGATTTAATGGTTTTAACAGGAAATGTTGCTTTGGAAAATATGGGTTTTAAAACATTTGGTTTTGCAGGCGGTAGAAAAGATGTATGGGAGCCTGAATTAGATGTGTATTGGGGAGCAGAACAAAAATGGCTTTCAGATGAAGAGCGATACGAAGGTGATAGAGAATTGGAAAATCCACTAGCAGCTGTTCAAATGGGATTGATTTATGTAAATCCAGAAGGACCTAAAGGAAATCCTGACCCAGTATTGGCAGCAAAAGATATTCGTGATACTTTTGGAAGAATGGGCATGAATGATGAAGAAACGGTTGCATTAATTGCTGGAGGACACACCCTTGGTAAAACACATGGTGCTGGTCCTGCTTCTCACGTTGGTACTGAACCAGAAGGAGCAGAAATGGAAGAACAAGGTCTAGGTTGGAAATCTAGTTTTAAATCGGGTAAAGGGAAAGATGCTATAACTTCTGGATTAGAAGTAATTTGGACACAAACACCAGCGCGATGGAGTCATTTATTTTTCTTCAATTTATTTGAAAATGAATGGGAATTGACCAAAAGTCCTGCTGGAGCACATCAATGGGTAGCTAAAGACGCCGAAGCTTCTGTTCCTGATGCTTTTGAAGAAGGGAAATTACATAAACCAACTATGTTAACAACAGATTTGTCTATGCGATTTGATCCTGTTTATGAAAAGATTTCAAGAAATTTTTATGAAAATCCAGAATCTTTTAATGATGCTTTTGCTCGCGCTTGGTTTAAGTTAACCCACAGAGACATGGGGCCAAATACCACCTATCTAGGCCCAGAAGCACCTAAAGAAAATTTAATTTGGCAAGATCCAATTCCTGCTGTTGACCATGATTTAATTGATGCAAAAGATATTGCATCTTTAAAAACAAGTATTTTAAATTCCGGTTTAAACATAAGTGAGATGGTAGAAACAGCATGGGCTTCTGCTTCCACATTTAGAGGTTCAGATAGACGTGGAGGCGCTAACGGAGCTAGAATTCGGTTGGCTCCCCAAAAAGGTTGGGAAGTAAATAATCCAAAACAACTTAAAAAAGTTATTGGTATTTTAGAAGAAATCCAAAACGAATTTCATGCTAGCTCAGGTGCTACAAAAGTCTCTATAGCAGATTTAATTGTTTTAGCTGGAGCTGCTGGAATAGAAGATGCAGCTACCAAAGCTGGTTACACAGTAGAAGTTCCATTTACCCCTGGACGTATGGATGCAACTCAAGAACAAACCGATGTTGAATCTTTTAATTTACTTGAGCCTATAGCAGATGGATTTAGAAACTATTCTAAAACTAGATATACTATATCTACTGAAGAGCTACTATTAGACAAAGCTCAATTGTTGACCCTTACTGCACCAGAAATGACTGTTTTGATAGGAGGAATGCGTTCTTTAAACACAAATTATGATGATTCTAAACATGGAATATTTTCAGAACAAAATGATGCTTTAACCAATGCTTTTTTTGTGAAACTTTTAGACATGAATACAGAATGGAATCCTACTTCAGATACTAAAGAAGAATTTGAAGGAAAGGATAGAGCAACTGGAGATTTAAAATATACAGCAACTCGTGCTGACTTGGTCTTTGGTTCTAATTCTGAATTAAGAGCTTTAGCTGAAGTTTATGCAAGTGAAGATGCAAAAGAAAAATTTGTTCAAGATTTCGTTTCTGCTTGGGATAAAGTAATGAAATTAGATCGATTTGATTTAATGTATCAATAGCTAAAAGTGGAGAACACTCCAACTTACACATGATATACTATTTGTTACAAATTAAGCCTAAACCATTATTTTGGTTTAGGCTTAATAATTTTAAAAAATAATACAAGTCACTTTATAGATGCTTAATATAGCTAAGGAATTTACTCCAAATCTTTCTTTTTATTTTCCAACATTTTTAATTGATCTCGGTACTTCGCTGCTTCCATGAAGTCTAACTCTTTTGCAGCTTTTTCCATCGCTTTTCGGATTTTTCTAATTTGTGAGTCAAAATCTTGCTTGTTGTAATCTTCCGCAGCTTCTTCAGCAGCAGCAAGGTTAGGGGTAATATCAATTTTGTAAGGTTCAGGCTTTTTGTTGAAGGCAGATGAGGAAATCGATTTGTTCAGTGCTGTTGGAGTAATGTTATTGGCTTTATTGTAATCCATTTGTTTATTACGTCGATATTCGGTTTCTTCTATTGTTTTTTGCATGCTATTGGTAATTTTATCAGCATACAAAATGGCTTTTCCATCTATATTTCTTGCTGCACGACCAATGGTTTGGGTAAGGGTTCTATTGCTGCGTAAAAAACCTTCTTTATCAGCATCCAAAATGGCCACTAAAGAAACTTCAGGCAAATCCAGTCCTTCACGTAATAAATTAACTCCTACCAATACATCAAACAATCCTTTACGTAAATCAGACATAATTTCTACCCGCTCTAAAGTATCTATATCACTATGAATGTAACGGGTTCTGATATCTATTCTGGATAAATACTTGGTAAGTTCTTCTGCCATTCGTTTGGTTAAAGTCGTCACCAATATGCGCTGGTCTTTTTTAACTCGAATATCAATTTGCTCAATTAAATCATCTATTTGGTTTTGACTAGGTTTTACTTCAATTACAGGGTCTAACAAGCCTGTAGGTCGTATAACTTGCTCAATGTAAATGCCTTCCGTTTTTCGCAATTCATAATCAGCAGGTGTTGCACTCACATAAATAACCTGATTTTGAAGCGCTTCAAATTCCTCTAGTTTCAACGGACGATTGTCCATTGCAGCTGGGAGTCGAAATCCATACTCTACCAAATTTTCCTTTCTGGAACGGTCGCCTCCGTACATGGCACCAACTTGAGAAATGGTCACGTGACTTTCGTCTACAATCATTAAATAATCATCTGGAAAATAGTCCAATAAACAGAATGGGCGAGTACCTGGTTTTCTTCCGTCTAAATAGCGTGAATAATTTTCAATACCGCTGCAATACCCTAATTCTTTAATCATTTCTAAGTCAAAATTGGTACGTTCTTCTATTCTTTTGGCCTCAAGTGGTTTTCCAATTTCTTTAAAGTACTCTATTTGCTTACCTAAATCTATTGCAATTTGATCTATAGCTTGATGTAAAACATCTGGAGAAGTCACAAAAATATTAGCAGGATAAATATTTAATTTATCATATTTAGCTAAAATTTGGTTGGTTTGGACATCAAAAGCTTCAATTTCTTCAATTTCTTCACCAAAAAAATGAATTCGATATGCATGGTCTGCATAGCCTGGAAAGACATCTAAAGTGTCTCCTTTGATTCTGAAATTACCATGATTGAATTGCACTTCTGTTCTAGAATACAAACTTTGTACAAGTCTTCTTAAAACATGCGTTCTAGATATTTCTTGGTCTACTGCAATGCTGATTACGTTTTTCTGAAATTCAGCAGGATTACCAATACCATACAAACAACTCACAGAAGCAACTACCAGTACATCTCGACGTCCAGACAATAGGGAAGAAGTGGTACTTAGTCGTAACTTTTCTATCTCTTCATTGATAGAAAGGTCTTTTTCAATATAAGTACCACTTGATGGAATGTAAGCTTCTGGTTGATAGTAATCGTAATACGAAACAAAATATTCAATTGCGTTTTCTGGGAAAAAGGCCTTAAATTCAGCATATAATTGAGCTGCTAGTGTTTTGTTGTGCGCCAAAACCAAAGTGGGTTTTTGAACGCTTTCAATCACATTTGCAACTGTAAATGTTTTACCTGAACCAGTTACACCAAGTAAAGTTTGAAACTGTTCTTTGCTGTTAATTCCGTCTATCAATTTTTGAATAGCTGTTGGCTGATCTCCTGTTGGTTTATAGTCAGATTTCAATTCAAAATTCATGGTCTAACGCTTTAAAGTGATATTTCCTGTATACAATCGTCCATCAGAAAAACTGGCTTTATACCAATAATCGTTAGATGGTAATCGTTTCCCATTGTACGTTCCATCCCAATTTTCTCCTGCACCAAAACTAATAATGAGTTTACCAAAACGATCGAATATTTGTATCTGTTTAAGATTTTGCGCTTCATTTCTAATCCCAAGTGGTCTCCAAGCATCGTTTATGTTGTCTCCATTAGGAGTGAAAAAATCTGGAAAATAAATTACTGTAAAAGTACGAGACAAGATTTCACAGCCATTATTATCTCTTACATAAATCACATTATCAACTTCGGTAAGTACAAAAGAATTGCTATTTTGAAATTGGTTTGGGCTATTTAAGGAATAACTGTAATCTCCTTCTGGAAAAACGTTTATCACAGCGGTTTGTGTTTGGTTAGGTTGTCCAAGTATTTCAACTTCAAGGTCTTCAATTCCGGAAACTTCTACTGTAAATTCAATTTGATTGCTACAGGAAACAACTTCTCCTTCAACAGTAGCGGTTTGTATTGCAGTTAAACTAAATGTTCCGGCTTCTGTTACCTGAATACTGGGTGTTGTTTCACCTGTATTCCAAAGGAATTCTACATTAGCATTGCTATTTGTAATCTGTGGATCCAGCACAACAAATTCGTCTTGTCTACAAAGCGTAAGTGTAGTTGTGGTATTGGCAAAGCTAGGTCTATCAACTAAATTGAATTCTATGGGAACTAAGCCTTGGCAATTTCCTAAATCTTGAAGTCTAGCAAAATAAGTAGTCGGGAAGTCTGAAATAGCGATAGAAAAATTATCTGCCATAATCCGATTGGTGTCCTGCAGCGCATCAATATTGGATGGATACACATAAATTTCTTCAACTTGTTCACCAATTGCATTCAAGATTGAGTTTCTTATTTGGTTGGTATTGTATGATAATTCCGTTTCATCTACATCTGGGCATTCAGTAAATCGTAAAGAGTCAAATTGAATGGCATTATTTTGCAATATAATGGGAACGATTAACTCACAACCACCAAGATTTTCTAATCGAACAAATACATCTTGATTGGGTGTACTAGGTGAAAAGTTCTCAGGTGAATTTATGGAATTATTCTGGTCAATCGCATTATCTTCAGTTAAATAGAACTCTTGAATGCTAAAGTTGTTAGGCAGATTGGTTACCTCATTCTCAATTTGGTTTAGGTTATAGGCTAAACTCGAATCGTTTGATGAACCACAAGTAATTAAATTAAACGGATCTGGTTGATTGTTGGATTGAAACTCCATGACAATTTCGTCTGTTGCAATGCATCCATTCTCTAAGCTAACTTCAACCGAATAAGTTCCGGCTCCAAAGCCACTTTCCGCAACCGTTAAGGTGTTTTCATTTTGCGCAACCAAGCTACCATTATAAAACCAATCAACTGATGTTGGATTGTCTTCACTTACATCTAAAATAACTTCATCACCCTCGCAAATCGCTCGTTCTTCCGTTCTATCTAAACCTAAATTAACACCTACTTCAAAACTACCTCCATTTATAAACACCGCAGAATCATAGCGGTAATTCGCTTCATCTGCTATCACCAATTTAACCTCGTAAACTTGATTTGGTATTACGTTGGCAACTGCCGTTAATACTTCGGTTTGTCCATTAAAATTGGTAGGAGATGTTGCGTCTGCTCCATTGGATTGATTAAATTGATCGAACCATTCTTCATTTTCTGCTGGACAAGCTGATGGAATTTCAGGTCTTACAGTAGTTACTTTTACAGGAATGTTAGTGTCTGGGACAACAGCGATATTTTCGAATGGGGTAGCAGCTTGTCCATTTTCTATAGGGCGAATTAAAAAAGCAAATACATCTGAAAATATACAGGTGTTGGAGTTGTTTTCTTGGTACTCTTCTGAAGCAAAAATATATTGAAAACTCAATTGACTTGCTTTGGGGGTAAAATTGAAAGTGATGCTAGTTGCATTGGTCAACAACTCATTATTAGGAATATTTAATGCATCTCTTAAATCTTGATCACCTCCCCAATTGGAAGAATCGTCATCACTTAAAGAACTGTTTGGACCTTCTGTATTATCTAATCTGCCAGTACTTAAAACTATGCCGTTTTGAAAAGGAAAACTAGAATTGGCAGGAGCAGTAAAGTAGCCGTAGCTTTTCATCCCATCTTGAAAACTTCCTGAAATAGTGTTCGTAACCAGCACATCTTCTACACAATCTGAATTATCAAACAAAACTTCTTCAATGAGTAATTGGTCTGAAAATGCCAAGTGCTCAGCATTTATAAATTGTGCTTTCACACTAGTACATAAAAGGAATAAACCAAGTAAAATTAATCGCTTCAAATCTCAATTTTATAGGCTGCAAAAATAGGTTCTACTTCTGAATGTAGCTAAAGATTAACACATGGTTTTTAGCAACTTTAAGATTTATCTTTTTAAAGTGAGATTTCCTCTCAAGACTCTTCCATCATCTAGTTGAATCAGGTACCAATAATCATTATTAGCCATTAATTTCCCGTTGTAAGTTCCGTTCCAGCCGGGATGATTTTGGGCTTGAAATTCTACAAGTAACTTTCCATATCTATCAAAAATATTAACTCTTGCATTTTGATTAGAAGGCAATCCCAATATATTCCAATAATCATTATTACCATCATTATTTGGAGTGAAAAATTGCATAGCACCAATCACACCCACAGTTCTTTCAGAAATTCCACATCCATTGAGATCGCGGACAAAAACATCGTAAAAGCCAGGTGCTAAATCCGTAAAAAAAGGTAATTCTTGGAAACGAACTCCTTGATTTTGAATAGCATAATCATAAGCTCCTAAACTTCCTGTTTCATCTACTAAAATAGAAATGCTGTTTGAAGTTTCACGACCATCATCCAAGATGACCTCAAAATCAGCCAAACTAGAATTGGTTACGATGATATTTTGAAGAGCTTCACAACCTGTTGCAATTTCTGAAACTAAGACTTGGTAAGTTCCAGCTTCATTAATTTGAATAGAAAAAGTAGCTTCGTTTGTAGATGGCCAAAAATATTCGTAATTATTGATTTGGCTGCTTGGAACACTAGGTGAAATTCCGATTTGATTTGGACTATCTTCAATGCAATAAAAAACTTCTTTGTCTTCAAAAAGAAAAGGTAAATCATTTACACTTAAGGTGAGTACTCCTAAAATGCCACAACCTTCGTTGGAATCTGTTCTGAAGTAAATAATTTGTGAATAAGCTTCCGTATTATTGAAACTGCTGACATCAGAAATTCTGTTTTCATCTTGCAAAGCATCATTTATGCTGGTATAAAATTGAGTAGGAGTAAGGTTTGTTAAATCTGTCGTTAAATTTAAATCAAAGCTCTGGAAGCCATCTAAATTGGTATCGCATTCGGTTAATTCCACTTCTTCTGTACCTGTGATGTCTGCTACAATTAAATTTAAAGTAGCAACACTACTGCATCTTGTTTCTGCATTGGTTATTTCAACATATACTTCTTGAGGATTACTTGTGTTTTGGTAGGCAGTAGCATCAGGAATGGGATTTTCATTTTCTGCATCTTCTAAAGATTCAAAATAAGTAAATTCATAATTAGAGGGAATTTCATCTTCATCTACTAAAAAATCATTTTCAGAATTGATTAAATTGAAGGTTGCGGTTTCACTTTCAATATCCGTAACACATTGCACTAAAGTTGATTCTGTAACTTCTGGATTTACCCCAAAAACCACATTCGCAATTCCGCTTAATTTACATTCTCCAGAGTCAGGAAAAATTTCTAAAGTGAAGGCTGTAGAGTAGGGCGCTTGCTCGTTAGTTGGAAGGCTAATTTCTAGAAATGAAGTATTTTCGCCAGCAATGGCTTCTCCATTTTCAAACCATTGATAAGTTGCACTAGTTTCGTACTCTGCACCCAAGATAAAAGATTCTCCGTCGCATATACTTATTTCGGTTTCAATATCAAATTCGTTTTCATTCTGATTTTCACCAGAAATAATATCTACACGAGAAGTAAAAATGGACTGAATAAAAGGAGGTAAACCAAAAGTAGAAATATTGCCTTGCAAACTAATTGCTCCTAAAGGTACAATATTGGAATAATTAAAGTCTTCTCCATATTCATTTGGATCATTGATTACATTTAATCTAGCGGAATTAATTTCAGGGGTATAAATTTTGCCGTTGGGTCCCAATTGCAAGGCAGTAGCTTGATTCATAGATGTTGTGAAGCTAAAAAGAGATGAAGAAATATTTCCTGCTGCTAAGTCCCATTGGTAAATATCTGAAGGAGCTCCATTTTGAGATATACTCGCAAAAGCTTTACTTGAATCTGGTGAAAACTCTACACCATAAGGACTTACATTTGAAGCCAATTCTATGGCATTTGAGACTTCTCCGGTAGCATTATCAAAATCGAATAAAAAAACATTGCCGTTAGTGTTAGAACTATTACTAGTTTGTGCGTTACTCATCAGTAATTTTTCTCCATCTGGAGAAACTTTAATGTAGCCAATGGCATTTCTTCTGTAGGAACTAAGATTTATATTTGGTCCTGTCTGGGAAATCACAGGATTTTCATCAACTCCATCTTCATCGATTAAAAAAGCATAAAAGCGATTTATGAAATGGGTAATTACCCAAATGGAATTGCAATCTTCACCAACTACGGCGCTGATTTTTTCTGCACATTGAAATTTTATTTCTTCGGAATCGTTTTCGTCATAAGTAATCAAGTGATTGTTTCTTTGTCCTTGAACAACATCACCTAAACCACCTCTAAGAGACATATCTACGATGCTGTAGTTAAAGCCATTGTTGAAGCCATCATCTTCAGATGGAATAGTAAACTGTGTGCCTTCCTCGTAATTTGGAAGTGGTAATCCGTTGTTATCTGCTGGACCTTGATTTGGATAAGCATTTGCATTTTGATGATGAGGCTCGTCTACCGTAAAAATATAATAAATTCCAGTAATGGTTGGGTGCGGAACAATTAAACCACTCTGTGTACTTGACGGATCACCATGTAAACCTGTATTACCAAAATAATTTGCATTGGGCATTATTTGATGATTTTTATCCCATACAGTGCGCCCATCTGTATAAAAAAGTAAGTTTCCTCCAGTATCTGAAATAGCAGAACATCCTTCGGTTGTATTTAGCTGTCCATCCGATAGCGCGGAAGGTGGATTAGTGTTAAACGTAACCCCTGCATTTCTACCAAAGTACCAATTATTAGCTTCACCTTGAGCGTAAAATTGAATTGAAGTAAGTATAAAGAAAAGAAATAGTAAAGGTTTTTTCAACTTTTTTTACCAAAAATAGTATTTTTAAAAGCTTAGTAAGGTTAGCGCTATTTTTTAACACATTTTAAACTATTATTTGTGTTACAACTCGAGCAGTTATTGTTTTTGGGATAATGCTAACGCACCAAAGAGAAATTTCCACGAAGTACGCGTCCATCTCCTAAGCGTATGGCATACCAGTAATCGTTGTTTATCATGGGTTTTCCGTTGTAAGTTCCGTCCCATCCTTTGTTGGCTTCATCAAATTCATGAAGCAATTTTCCAAAACGATCAAATATATGTACTCTTATTTCTCTATTCCTGTCAAGACCTAAGACTCTCCAATAGTCGTTAGAACCATCGTTATTTGGAGTAAAAAATCTCATAATTCCCAATATGGCTATTTCTCTACTTACTATCCCACAACCATTTAAATCCTTGATGTAAACCGTATAAAATCCAGGGGTCAAATTTTCAAATAGAGGAGATTCTTGGTATGGACCAGCTGGATTATCTAAAGCAAATACGTAATCGCCAATGCTGTTTTCTTCATCTACGATGATTTGAATGGAATTATCAAACCGAGTAGCATCCACCACAATAGTAGTAAAACTTGCTAAATTAGAACCTAGGACTTCTATTTCTTGTAATGCTTCACAACCTGTTTCAATCTCGGTGACTAAAACACTATACGTACCAGGTTCATTAATGTCGATTTGAAAAGTAGTTTCATTTGTTTCTGGCCAAAAATATTCATATAGGTTTGATTCATCTTCCGGTATATTAGGTCGGATAGGAATGGTATTCGGGAAGTCTTCTAAACAGTAGGTATATTCTAACACCTCAGACAACATAGGCAAATTATCTACAGTTAACTCAATTTCTCCAATACTACCACAATCATCACTATTTAAAAGGTAATATACTTGGTCTGAATAAGCTTGAAGGTTGGCGTAATTTTGAGGATTTGTAATGATGTTGGTTTGGTTCAACGCATCGTTGGTGCTTGGATAATAACCTGTAATTTCGCCTGATAAATTAGCTTCAACCTCAGTTAAATCAAAGCTTTGAATGCCGTTTAAATCATCATCACATCGCAATAATTCAAATGCTTCTCCAGTTTCATAATTATCAATTCTTAGTTCAATTTCTTCAACTGAAAAGCAAGCTGTAACTAAATCTTCAACTCGAACGTAAATAACTTGATTAGTTGCACCCGTAAATGCATTTTCATTTGAAATTGGGCTTTCATTCAATAGCGCATCTTCTTCACTTAAAAAATAGGAAATACTAAAGTCAGCTAACGTGGAATCACCAATGAGTAATGCTGATTCAGAATCGGTTAAATTGAAAACGGAGGTAAAATCATCTACATTAGTAACACATTCAGTAAGACTGGTATTTTGAATTTCTGGTATTGGATTAATTGTAATATTTGCAATTCCAGAAAGTTCACAATCCCCATTTTGAGGGAACACATCTAAGGTGTAATTTAGGTTTTCAGTTTCTCCCGCATTTATAGGAATTTCAAGACTTGAAGAATTA
>Ga0307954_1000221_pt1 | contig 31857 bp, 15 predicted proteins | sample OrgLakmetagen437_FD_201822 | JGI IMG/M metagenome (GOLD analysis project Ga0307954, IMG submission 201822) | Saline water microbial communities from Organic Lake, Antarctica - #437 | ecosystem: Environmental > Aquatic > Non-marine Saline and Alkaline > Saline | place: Antarctica: Organic Lake... | reverse complement strand
GATGTGTACATCGATGCGTGGAAACCCGTTGACAAAGTCATTATTTCGCATGGGCATGCAGACCATTCTCGTTATGGTCACAAACACTACATCACCCACCATAATAATGTACCCATTGTAAAACATCGCTTGGGCGAAATACATATTGAAGGCAAAAATTACGATGAAAGCTTTACTATCAATAATGTGAAATTCAGCTTACATCCTGCGGGACACATCATTGGCAGTTCGCAAGTTCGGGTAGAACACAAAGGCGAAGTTTGGGTATTTACAGGCGATTATAAAGATGAAGTAGATGGAATTTCTACCCCTTTTGAACCTATACAATGCCACACTTTTATTACCGAATGTACTTTTGGCTTACCCGCATTTAAATGGAAACCACAAGCGGAAGTTTTTGATGAAATCAATCAATGGTGGAAGCAAAATCAAGAAGATGGGAGAACCTCGGTTTTGTTTGGTTATTCCTTAGGAAAAGCCCAGCGCCTATTGAAGCATGTAAACCCTGAAATTGGAAGGATTTACACACACGGTGCCATCGAGAACATGACCCAAGTTTTACGAAGTTTAGTCGATTTACCTGAAACCCATCTCATTACCAGAGAAACCACCAAAGCTGAACTCAAAGGGAATTTAGTGATCGCCCCACCCAGCGCACATGGAGGCACATGGATAAAAAAAATGACGCCTTATGTTACCGCTTCAGCCAGCGGCTGGATGACATTTAGAGGTGCAAGAAGAAGAAGAGCCATAGATAAAGGATTTGTCCTAAGCGATCATTGTGATTGGGACGGCTTACTGAAAAGCATCAAAGCCACAGGATGTGAAAAAGTAATTTGCACCCACGGCTACACTGATATTTTTGCTAAATATTTACGTGAAATTGGTTACGACGCCAGAACCGAAAAAACACAGTATGAAGAAACTGAGGACTGATTATTAATTTGAAAATGTATCAATTTGAAAATTTGATGATTCTTTAATTTGGAAATAGGCCAATGTGATAATTTATTGAATTTTCTATTGGTAATTTATGCCTTTATGGCGAGTATTAATTTTGAAATGTATCAATTTGAAAGCTTAATAGTTAAAAAACACTATTGAGTTTAGATTCTAAGCTTTGCGTCCTAGCGACTTTGCGAGATATTCTAGATTGTACGGAGATTAATTAAAGTGAAGCATATATAGAAAAGTAAACTTGAGGTAAAATGAAAGCATTTGCGCAACTTATTAAAACTATAGATTCTACCAACAAAACCAATTTGAAGGTGGAGGCATTGGCTGGTTACTTTCAGCAAGCTTCAGCTAAAGATAAAGTTTGGACCATTGCTATTCTTTCGCATCGGCGACCTCCACGTCCTGTAAATACAACACTTATTCGAGAATATGCTTCCGAATTATCAAAAATTCCGCTGTGGTTGTTTGAAGAATCTTACCATATAGTTGGTGATTTAGCGGAAACCATAGCATTGGTTATTCCCAACGCTGAAGTAGAAAATGAAAAAAGCCTGACCCAATATTTAGAGGAGATGCTGGCATTGAAAAAACAATCCGACGAAGTCAAAAAAGAATACTTGATTTCCAATTGGAGAAAACTGAATTATTACGAACGTTTTGTATTTACTAAACTCATTACGGGAGGTTTTCGCATTGGCGTGAGTCAAAAATTAATGACCCGTGCTTTGGCAAAAGCTACTTCAATTGACGAGGACATTTTAGCTTTTAAGTTGATGGGGAATTGGGATCCGAAAACCATCACTTTTCAAGAATTAATCTTAGAAGAAAACGAAGCAGACTATCTATCGAAACCTTATCCGTTTTATTTGGCATACGCCATAGAAGATACGCCAGATGAACTAGGAAATCCTAAGGATTGGCTCGCCGAACACAAATGGGACGGCATTCGCAGCCAAGTCATTATCCGCAAAGACCAACTTTTTGTGTGGAGTAGAGGTGAAGAATTGGTGACTGATAAATATCCAGAATTTGAAGCCTTAGTTGGAAAACTGCCCAACGGAACAGTTTTAGATGGCGAGATTTTAGCTTATCCAAATAATGATATTGGCAGCTTTAAAGATTTACAAACCCGTATTGGAAGGAAAACAGTTTCCAAAAAACTACTAGAAAAAACACCCGTGATTTTGAAAGCCTACGATATTCTGGAGTATAAAGGAATAGACATCAGAAAGAAAACTTTTGCTGAAAGAAGGGAAATTTTAGATGAATTACATGCCAATTTCAAAGATGAAATATCCATTTTTCATCTTTCAGAAATCATGGAATTTACGGCATGGGAAGAAATGGCAAAAGAACGCGATCAAGCCCGGGAAATGAAATCTGAAGGTTTAATGATCAAGCGAAGAGATTCCACTTACGGAGTGGGCAGAAAAAAAGGCGACTGGTGGAAATGGAAATCCGACCCCTTTAGCATCGACGCAGTCCTCACATACGCTATGCGCGGTCACGGAAGACGAAGCAATTTATTCACCGATTACACTTTTGGATTGTGGGATGAGGAACACAAAGAATTGGTCACTTTTGCCAAAGCCTATTCCGGTTTAACCGATAAAGAATTTAAAGAATTGGATGCATGGATAAAAAAAAACACATTAGATCGTTTTGGTCCTGTTCGCAGCGTAGAAGCACATCATGTATTCGAAATTGCTTTTGAAGGCATAGCTGAATCCAAACGACATAAAAGCGGAGTTGCCACACGCTTTCCTAGAATTTCCCGCTGGCGAAAAGATAAAAAAATGGAAGATGCCAATACCTTGGAAGATTTAAAAGCGATGATTCCTAAGTAAGTTTGCTCACCCCTGTCATTCAACATTCCGGGCACAACATAAGATTCCCTGTCGCGTTTTGCTTGCATTGAATGACAGTTTTATGGGAATCATTGAAATTTCACCTTAGCCAATTCTATGGGTGAGCATTGACTTGTTAAAGGTTTAATGGTAAAGCTGTAGGTGTAATTTTTTTCAAGTAATTTATATTTATTCATCGTATGGTCACCCCAACTGTTGTCGCCACCAACCCCCATTTGTTGGTGGTCGATATGTACTTCAATTAAATCTTGAAATGATACATCAATAGCATTTTTAAGCTTGTCAATATTTTTCTGTTCGTAAGGATATGCGGCTATGTTTAGAGGCTGCTCGCTTGCAATCATTAATCCGTAACCAGCATTATTTCTGAAAGAAGCCCAGCGCACATCAGTTTTGTTTCCGTTTTCTTGTGGAACTATATACGGCACATATTGTTCTATCACTTTGCCCGTATAATGATCAATTTGAGCGCCTGATTTTCTGTCCCAATAGGTTTCTTGTGGGCCTCTGCCAAACCAAGAGAAGTTTTCAAAAGTACTAGCTATTGGAAGGCTTAAGCCTACTCTTGGTATTTCTGGTAATGTATTGTTTAGTATTTCTAATTCAAAATCAACGTAAATTTCTCCATTGCCATAAATGGTATAATTGATGTGTACATGTGCACTATTGTCATTGATTTGTGAATATGTTTTTACCTGAATTGCTTGCTTGCTTAATTGGATCACTTCAAAGCTTTCAAGCCGCTTCTTTTTTTCTATATCTTTCCAAATGGCTAGTCGTTTGCTCATTTTAGTTCCTTTGTCGTTGCTGGTTGGAGTTCTCCAGAAATCGAGCGATAATGGCTTTTTTAATAAAGCATGTTCCTGATAGGTATAGTCTTTTAAATTTCCACTTTGGGTATTAAAAACAACGCTGAAATTTACCCCTTCTATCATCATTAGTTCTCCTATTTCCTGAAAAGTAATTGCATCTAAAGTTGAAGGACTTTTTAACAACATTGGTGAAGTGTTGGGGAGGATAAATTGTTCTGTAGCAATTACATGATTTTTTGGGAAAACATCGGTTTCCTCTTTTACTTTTGCCTTTAAGTTTAAAAAGTATTCGGTTCCCTTTTTATTTGGAAGGTTTTTAGCCAAATCTGTAATGGTAATTTCAATTGATTTTCCTGGAAGCACTTCTTTTTTCAAATTGATTTTTTCTGTTTTGATAACTTCCCCATCAGCTTTTAATTCCCAAATCAAATCGAATTCATTTAAAGATGTAAAATTATATTCATTGGTAATTTTTATTTTCCCTTTCAAAAGGTCTACTGCTTCAAAATGAATACTTTGATAAACTTTTTTTAATTCCCATAAAGCGGGTTTTGGTGTTCGGTCTGGAAATACAACACCATTTAAACAAAAATCTCCATCACTAGGTACATCTTCCGTTCCGAAATATCCACCATAAGCCCAAAAGGATTCTCCGGCAATGGTTTTCTTTTCCATGCCTTGATCTACCCAATCCCAAATAAAACCTCCTTGCAAAGACGGATGTTTCCTGATGGTATTCCAATAGTCAATCAAATTGCCATTGCTATTTCCCATGGCATGAGAATATTCACACATAATCATTGGGCGTCCGTCATTCATTTTGACAAATTTTTCGAGATCAGCAACTTTGTGATACATGGGGGCTACAATATCGGTGTACTCGTCTAACCAAGCTTGCTCGTATTGAACAGGGCGAGAATCGTCCCACTCCTTTAGCAAACCATAAGTTGTTTTAAAATTTTCACCAAAACCAGCTTCATTGCCAAGTGACCAAATAACGATTGAAGGATGATTTTTATCTTGTTGAAACATGCGTAAGGTGCGATGTATGTGGGCTTCTTTCCATTCGGATGCGTTGGATGTGTAGGTGTTAAATCGGTATCCATAATCGCCTTTCCATTCTGTATGCAGCCCATGTGCTTCAATATTCACTTCATCTACTACGTACATTCCGTACTCATCACATAAGTCATACCATTTGGGATGATTTGGGTAATGGCTTGAGCGCACTGCATTGATATTGAATTGCTTCATCAACAAAATATCTTGTATCATTTCTTCCTCAGAAACTACGTGCCCATTTTTAGCACTGTGTTCATGCCTGTTTACTCCTTTTACCAAAACATATTCACCATTGATAAGGAATTGACCATTCTTAATTTCTGAACTTCGGAAGCCAATTCGCTTTGAAAACATTTCAATTGGCTGTTCAGATTCATCTAGTAATTCGATGGTTAAATCATACAAATTTGGTTTTTCTGCACTCCATTTCTTTGGGGTTTTTATGAATTCATTAAATTGAATTTGTTTATTCTGTCGTGCATTCAAAGTTTCAAAATGGCTAAATTGACCAATGATTTCTCCTGTTTTTATATCAAATAAGGAAGCATTTACTTGAATCTTTTTAGCTTGTTGAGTTAGGTTGTTTAGTTTTAAATCAACATTTAATATTCCATTTTGATATGCCTTATCCAAGCCTGCTTTTATAAAAATATCTTCGATTTGAGTCTTTGGCTTAGCGTATAAAAACACATCGCGTTCTATACCGCTTAATCTCCACATGTCTTGGCTTTCGAGGTAGCTTCCATCGCTCCATCGGTACACTTCTAGAGCTATCGTATTTTCTCCATTTTTCAAAAAGGGAGTGATGTTAAACTCAACTGCGGTTTTGCTGTCTTGGCTGTAGCCTACTTTTTCGCCATTTATCCATACATAGAAGGCAGAGTTTACTGCACCCAAATGCAATATAATTTCTCGATTCTCCCATTGATGCGAAATTTTAAAGTTTCTTTTATAAGAGCCAACTGGGTTATACTGATCTGGAATATTAGGTAAATCTACCTTAAAAGGATAGTTGACATTAACGTAAATCGGTACACCATAACCTTGCATTTGCCAATTGGATGGCACGGTAATACTGTCCCAATTGGAAGTGTCATAATTGGGTTTATAAAAATCAACTGGTCTTTTGTTGGTGTTTTTACTCCAATTAAATTTCCATATTCCATTTAAGGATTGATAGTAAGGAGAGTTGGAAAAATTGTAGGTTTTAGCGTTTGTAATGGTTTCAAAAGGGACGATTAAGCTCCTAGGAGTTTCTGTATTGATAGCAAAAACTTCGGGATTTTCCCAATCGTTTACTGTTGATGCTTGACTAAAGACTGTAGTTTTTATGAAGAAAAGACATAGTATTACCAAGGTGTTTTTCATGAGCTAACTGTTAAGTTAAAAAATAGGTAGAGTAGGGGCAAAAAACTTATACTTGTTGTGTTTTGAACTGTTTATAAGCAATTGGTTAATTTATTCAAATACAAACGTGACAATACTTCTCGGTGGTATTTGCACAACATCCTCTAAAGTTTTATTTCCTTTAAAGCTCAAATTATCGTTAGCTAAACCAGAAGTTTGATACACTTTATAATTGAGTGAAGTATTATCGGTAAAATCCATTTTCACAGGAATTTCAATACTTCGTTGATTCACCACAACGGCTACAAACTTTTCATCTAAATTACTTCGGTAAGCAGAAACTAAGACTCCGTTGATAGACTGCTCAATATTTTTATTATCTGACCTAGTGGTTCTTATTCTTTTGTATCCTTCTTTAATAAACTTGGAGTAATTGCCTAAACCCCACAAAAGTTTGGACTCATATAATTGACCATCATTTTTATTATTGTCTATATAAACTAAACCATCCTTATAGTCATAAGGGCTTATAGCCAACCACCATTGCCATGAGCTTGCATTTGCAACAACTAAATCGGTGTGTATTAATCGCGCCATGTAAAGTGCGGGGTCTATTCCTAAATCTCTTCCGTTGCCGTTGATGTCAGCATTGTCTTCAATCATACAATATTCTGTCATCCAAAATTCAAGGTCTTGATTTATAGAGTTGATTTCATTTTTTAGTTGTGATCGAACATTGATCAAGTAATTTGTGTCGAAAGTGGTAAAATAACTATGCCCAGTGATTACTTGGTCAACACGTTCTAAATCTCCAATGTAATTTGGTGAACTGGTGTCAAAAAAATTGGAGAGTTGATTTGCTCTTCCTGATAAATTTGAATTTTCGTATAAATAATTAAGCTGTGCAGCTTCTGCCACTTGAATTTTTGTATTCAAATTCTCCACTATAAGTTCGTCATTAAGCAATCTAGTAATGTTTGCCATTTCTGAGTTTTGCCAAGGCGAACCTTCTTGTCCGCCAGTCCAATCATATTGTGGCTCATTAAATGGAGATAGGTAGTTGAATTCAACTCCGTACAGATTTTTATAATTTTTTACAACAGTGGCTAAAAAGCTAGCATAGTCATCGTGTTTGTCTTCATCAATATTGGCAGAACTACCTCCTGAAGAATGGGCAAACCCATTTCGTGTTAAGCTAATTGGTGGACTGTTTGAAAAACCAATAAATTGATTTACTCCTCGTTGCCTTGCTGCTTCTACGAACCAACGTTGTCCTTCTTGTGCTGACCAATCGTAACCATTATCAGTTAAAAAAGATTCTGCTCTTCTCCACTCATCATTTATACCGCTATTGTTTCCTTGAGAAATGCTACCGGCTCCAATATTGAAACGCCAAATTCCCAATCCAATACCGTTTGGGTTTCCATTTTCATTGAAGTCTTCACTAAATAATAAATCTGCTATTTGAGTTCGCTTAGCAACAGGCCAGTTTTTCCCTACGAATTGAGCACTCCATGCATCAGAAGCACCAAAGCCTTTTATGGTTTGATATTGTGTAGTAGGATCTAGTGTGATTTGAAGAAATTCATCTCCATTTTCGGGATTATCATCGCTGGCTATATCATCATCTTTACAGCTACCTAACATAGCTATAATTAAGATGAATATTGACATAAATTGTTTTGAAAAACTTTTCATAAGGTGAATTTATTATAATTAATATCCAGGGTTTTGAGTAATTAAGCCACCTGATAAGTCAATTTCAGACTGTGGAATTGGAAATATAGTGTGAATTGAAGCATTGAATAAGCTCCCTTCATCATTACCTGCATCATAAAGGTCTGTGCTTTCGTTTACGTTGTAATTTAGAAAATTACTCATGGCTTCTGCTAACCTTCCAGTACGTTTTAAATCGTAATACCGATGACCCTCCATAGCTAGTTCTAAACGTCTTTCTCTATAAATATCATTTATAAGTTGAGTTCCAGAGGAGTTAATTGTAGGTAAACCAACTCTAGATCTAACTAGATTAACTGAATTATTTGCGCTAGATTCATCTCCATTATGGTAAGCTGCTTCAGCGTGAATCAATAGTAAATCTGCATACCTTATTAAAATATGGTTTAATCCTGATCTTTTGTGTTCTTCGTTTGCAGGTCTATTTTCATTAGACAAATAGTATTTTCTGTTGATTCTTCCCGTCATATTTTCATTCACATTGGTGTCATAAGATGGGTGGTCATCATCTACAAATTCACCTTGTCTAATTATAGTGTGAATTCGTCTTGGGTCATCGCCCATAAAGTTATCTAAATGGCTGCTTGGTGTGCAAAATCCCCAGCCACCATCAGATCTACTTCTCGTGACCACAGGTAAAGCGCTTCCTGAATCGTAAATATCGTTGTACGAATGTTGAATTTCAAAAATAGAGCCATTCCCATTTGGATTATTAATGTTCCAAACGTTTTCAAAACTATCATTCAAATTGTATTGGTTGGTCATTATCACTTCTTGAGCGTATTGTTGCGCTTCTATAAACTCATTTTGATATAAATGGGCTTTTGCCAAATATGCTATTGCTGCGCCACGAGTAGCTCTCCCTATTTGGTTAGCATCTTGTTCAGATTTGAGTGGAAGATGGTTACTCGCTTCAAAGAAGTCTTTTTCAATTTGACTCCAAATTTCATCTTCAGTTGATCGAGATAAATTTGCATCATTTACAGCAATGGGAGTTGTTAGCAATGGTACTCCACCAAAGTTTTTAACTAAATCAAAATAAAAAACGCCTCTTAAAAATTTGGCTTCGGCTACAAGAACCTCTATCTGTTCTTCTGTAATTGGAGCGTTGGGAACATTTTCAATAGCCAAATTGCATCTAAAAATTCCTTGGTAGGCAAATCTCCACTGTACATCTACCCACTCGTTGGATGCATTGATATTGAAATTGGCTAAGTTTCCAAAATCACGTTGATCACCTTGCAAAGCATTTCCTTTAAAAGCATCATCAGAACAAATATCTCCTACTAATCTGAAAAAATCCATTTGCCACCAGTCTTGTGGACTTAATGCAGCATAGCATCCCATAACAGATTTATCTGCTTCAGAAAAATTGGAATAATAATTATCTATGGTCTGTTGTCCTGTTATGTCATTTTCAATAGTATCTGAACAACTGAAGCTTAATAAGCCTAAAAGTAAAATCAGTAATTTATGTGTGTTTTTCATAGCTAATATTTTTAATGATTAATTGAATTAAAATCCTAGGTTTAGACCAAAAGAGATTGTTCTTGGTACAGGATAATTACCAAATTCTACACCACTTAGTGTTGCAGAGCCACCAATATCAGTTTCCAAGCCACTAAAGGATGTTAGGGTAAATAAATTTTCAACACTGGTATATACCCGAAATTTGGAAAGCCCAATTTTATTTGCAAACAGTTCTGAAAAATTGTATCCTAATTGAATATTTTGTAGTCGTAAATACGAGCCATCTTCAATATAATAATCCGAATATCTGAAGTTTCCATTAGGGTCATCTATAGAAAGTCTAGGTTGAGAATTGCTAGTGCCTTCTCCACTCCATGAGTTGGATAAAATTCCTGCATAAGAGTTATAAATTTCTCCACCATTGCTTAAGTAAGGTCTTGCGGCATTTATCATATCGTTTCCGTAAGAGCCATTAAATAGAGCATTAAAATCGAAATTATTATACGTAAGGTTGATATTAAACCCAAAGATAAAATCTGGAGTAGGATCACCGATTATTTTACGGTCTTCGTCAGTAAGTTGTCCGTCACCATTTAAATCTGCAAACCTAAAATCTCCTGGCTGCGCTAAGGGTTGTATAAGGTTGCCAGATTGATCGGTGTGGCTATTTACTTCTGTTTGGTTTTGAAACACACCAGCTGTAACATATCCAAAAAATAAACCAGGTCTTTCTCCTTCTATGGTTCTAGCTAATATATCAAGCCGTTGATCGTTGCCATCTAACACTGCTTCACCATCAGCTAATCGGGTTGCTCGTGGATTAAAATGAGAAAGATTTAAGGTAAAGCTAGCATTTACTTTGCCAATTTCTGTATTGTAGTTAATCCCTAAATCAATTCCTTGCGTTTCAAAATTACCTACATTGGCCCATTGTGCATCAAAACCAGACCCTAGATATGAGGGAATGCTCTTAGGCATCAACATATCATATGTTTTTCTTTGGTATAGGTCAAGGTTAACACCTAATTTATAATCAAACAAATTAATATCTACACCAAGGTTTATATCCTCAACCGTTTCCCACTTTAGGTTGGAGTTACCTACATTTCCTGGTCCAGTAGCTATATATAAATCTTGTCCTGAACCAACGGTGTAGAAATCGTTTGCTATAGTGGTTAGTCTGGCATTAACTGGTAAAGAATTCCTGTTGTCATTTCCGATTTGACCCCAACCTACACGCAATTTTAAGTAGTCTATAGTTTGATTATTTTTTATAAAATCTTCTTCTGAAACTAACCAAGCCCCAGAAACTGAAGGAAACACTCCCCATCTATTGCCTTCTGGAAATAAGGATGATCCATCTGCTCTTATAGACGCATTTAAAATATAAGTGTCTTTAAACGAATAATTTAACCTACCCACATAAGATAATAAATTATAGTTTTCATTATTACCTGATGCAAAAAAACCTTCAGTTGCTGCTTCTAAAAACCGTAAATTTGGATTGTTGCTTGGGATATTTTGACCCCTGGCAAACAAGGTTCTATGCTCTAAACCTTCCATAATAAAACCACCTAAAATAGTGAAGCTGTGTTCTTTTATGTCTTTAGTATAGGTAAGCAAGTTATTCCAAGTAATATTGGTACGGTTATTATGCGTCCTATTAATGGAATTTATTTGTTGTTGGTCATTGGGTTCAATAAAATAATTAGGCGTAAAAGAATTATTTTCGAAGCTACTGAAGTAAGTACTAAATTGTGTTTTTAAAGAAAGGCCTTCTACTATTTCCCAATTTACAGAAACACTACCTAAGCCACGCAAATATTCAGTATTGTTAAAATTTCTGGCTAGAATTCCTAATGCATTTGGAACATCTGTAATGGTTGGTGAAAAGATGCTGAATTCATTTAAAGCAGAACCTTGTTCAAATACGGGAAGAAATGGACTTGTGGTAGGCTCTAGTCGTTGTGCCGCCGACACTAAATTTGGGCCATTGGTTGTAAAGGATTTTCCGATACTAAAATTTTGTGCAATGGTCAGGTTTTCTAATAACTTATATTCTGAATTCAGTCTAGCTGTTATCCTTTCGAAATCGCCACCGCGTTGAATGCCTTCTTGGTCTTGGTATGAAAAACCAGAGGAGACTTTTAGTTTTTCAGTTCCACTAGTTATATTTAAAGCTGCATTATGAAACAAAGCGGTTTGTGTAACTTCATCAAACCAATTGGTGCCTCTTCCAAATGAAGCAGGATCTTGGTATAATGGGCTGTCGCCATCATTTAACCTAGCTGCATTTATGGTATTGGCATATTCTGTAGCATCAGCCATGTTTGGACTTCTAGCTACCGTTTGCAAAGCAGAAAATGCATCAAAATTAAAGGTTGTTCTACCTTCCTTTCCCTTTTTTGTTTTAATAATAATCACTCCATTGGATGCTCTTGAACCAAAAATTGCAGCAGCAGAAGCATCTTTTAGTACTTGAATGCTTTCGATATCGCTAGGTGTTAAAAAGCTAATGTCATCAAGAGGTACATCGTCAACTACAAATAAAGGAGCATTGTTGTTTAAGGTTGAAAATCCTCGAACTGTTATTGAAGCTTCAGAACCTGGTGCTCCGCCGCCAGACCTAACTTGCACTCCTGGTAATTGACCAGATAAGGCTTCTTGTATGTTGGTAACATTTCTTTTTTCTAACTCTTCTCCCTTTACTGAAGATACTGCTCCTGTAATATCCTTTTTCTTTGAAGATCCATAGCCTATCAATACAATTTCCCCCAGTTCAGCAATTTCTTCTTCTAAGCTTACATCAATGGTATTTTTACCACCTACTACTACTTCTGTGGTTTTTAAGCCAACATAAGAAAATACCAAGATATCTGTAGCAGTTGCATTAATGCTAAACACCCCATCAAAGTCAGTAGATGTGCCAATTGTAGTGCCTTTTATCATTACATCCACACCGGGTATAGGTAAATTATTGGAGGTAACTGTTCCTGTAATTGTATTTTCTTGTGCATAAATCACGATGGTGATTAAGGAAAAAAGAAAGGATATAAATAATTTAGTTTTTTTCATGTCTGTTGTAAATTCTAAATTTAATATTCAGGTTTGGGTTTGTGTTTTTTACTATTGGGTTTGTATACTAAATTTAATCCACGGGTTGTATGCTAGTCCTTAATAAAAAATAGTCATACTTAATTTGATAACTCCCTGGTTGATCAAAAAACTTTATATCTGGTGATCCATCACCTGTAACTCCTTTTACATAATTAATAGGAAGTTGTTGTTCACCACCTACTTCAAATCCAGCATCGTAAGGACCCCAACCATCATTTTGCCCTATAAATTTCAGGTCTACTTCGTTTGAAAATTCAACTTGAACACTAAATACAAACGGATTATTACTGTCTTTTGTCATGGCAATAGCATCAGTAGGATTCCAATCTAGATTGTAACCAACAAATCCTTTTCCCATCAAATACATATCTTCTTCTTCTGCAATATCAATGGTTAATTTTTGGTAGGTATATTCCAATTCATAAGGATTAAATGTAATCCTGTAGTAGCCATCTCCATCAGGAAAATTAATCCCTTGGCTATCTTGTGAGTTTATAATTTCTGAAGTGTTTTCTGGGTTTAAGCCCCAATTTAAAGGAGACCAAGCCAATTGACCGATAAACTTAACATCGTTGCCTGTGGTATAGTAAAATTCAACAATAAATACTTCATCATCGTTTGGGTCTTGCCACATTTGTGTCGCTTTTGTAGGGTCCCAATCAAACCAAGTAGAGCCTCCTACAAGGTAAACATCTGTAAATTCTTCAATAGTGCCTATCGAAATTTGAACAGAAGTACTTGCTTCATTGCCTTGCTGGTCGGTTACAATTGCTTCAATTGTTACGTTTCCACTAATATTTTCTGGAATGGATATTTCAGACGAGTAAGAGAAGTTGGTTTCTCCACTGTTAAATTCAACAATATCGTTTAAGTTTAAAGAGCTACTTAAAATTTGTAAGGATTGTAATTCAAAATCATCACTTATTTCTATACCAATTGGGATTAAACCTTCATTATTGAAGTTGGCAAATTCTTGCGGACTTGTAAATTGAATGTTTGGGCTTGTAAGATCTAAGTTTAAACTTACTACTACATTAATAATTGTTGTGTTGCCACCCACATCGTTTATGCTTATAGGAATAGTATGAGCTGACCCAACTGAAACGTTTTCGGGCACAGTAAATTTATAATCCAGCATATATTCATTCGGAGTGTCAGTTAGTTCGATTGTTTTATCTAAAAACCAATCAGCATACTTTAAGTTGATTGAAGAAATGCCTACCTCATCGGTTATGCTACCTTCAAATTTAAATTCTAATCCGGGAGCGGATGATATTTCTGTCAAAAAATCAGTTGCCTCAGGATTATTACTGTCCGAAACTCCATCATCAGTATCGCACGAACTTAAAAAAGAGAATGTAGCAAGTAAAACTAACATTTTCATAATTTTATTTAAAGAGTTATTTTCCATTTTCCATTTTTTAGAAGTTAAATACATTTTAAAGTTGAATACATTTTAAAGTTGAATACATTTTAAAATTGGTTGTAAACAAAATTCTGCATTACAATATTCACTCATTTATTACATAAAATAACGGTTTTTTTTAGCCAAATAGAGGGCACATATTGTTCATTTTTGACAAGTACTTAAAATAAAACACATATTATTAAACTATTCGTTTTATTATGCCCTATATGATGAGAATCTTATATTAAATATAAATAAAACTATTGTTTTAAAGATTACAATGTTTAGTTTTACTTCATCAAAAAAAATAATATTTTTAAAATTCATCTGCATCTTTTTTTAAAGTATATTAGGTAAATAAAGTTACTACTTATTATGAATATTAAATTATCAATTGCTTTCATTTTATTACTAAATTTCAGTATTGGGCTGTTTGCTCAAGATGGTTTGGTTCAGAAAAATGCAATTGATGATGCCTTAAATTTTCACCTTCTTGATGTAGAATCAGGTCTTTCTAATAATTTTATAAACAGTATAGAACAAGACTCGTTGGGTTTTATTTGGATTGGAACAGCCGATGGTTTAAACAGATATGATGGCACACAATTTATTAATTACAATAGTAATCCAGACAACGGATTGTCCAACAATAATATTTCAAAAATAAAATACCATAAACAAACCAATGAGTTGATTATTGCAACGGACGACGGACTTAACAGGTATATTCCTGAATTAGACGAATTTAAACCTTATTTAAATACAAATGACAAACTCCATAAATTTGTAAACCATTTTAACTTTGACACGAAAGGAAATTTAATTTTCTCATTATTGAGAGAAGATGAAGGGCTTTATGTACTTAACCAACAAGAACTGCTTCAATCGTTTTACTATAAAGAGAATCAAAGTGAATCACTCTCTTCCAACGAAATATCAAGTTTTAGTTTTCAAGGAGATTCGATATTATGGATAGGTACTTTTCATGGCGGTTTAAATAAAATGAATTATGCCAATAAAAAAATTACACGTGTATACTCCAGCAATAGACAATTTCCTAACTCTATAAACGAAGTTTTTGTTGACAGCAATGACAATGTTTGGGTAGGGTCTAAAGATGGAATACGTGTAATTACTAACCAAAGCGACACCCTTAGCTTAAAGGCTTCTGACATACCTGGAAAAGGTTTAAGCGACAATAATGTACTGAGCTTTGAAGAAGACAACCAAGGCAGAATGTGGATTGGAACAAGAAATGGAGGCTTAAATATAGTAGAAATAGCTCCTTTTTTAGAGAAAAATGATGCTATTTCTATAAAATGGTATTTACCTAAAAATGATGCTACAAGCGTTTACAACCGAACTGTTTCTAGCATCAAAAAAGACGCTTATGGCAACATGTGGCTGGGTACAAGTACAGGTCTCAATTTTGTAAACCCAAGAGACGAACCTGTTAAGCTGCTACAAAACAACAAATCAGACAATCAAACCATAAGTCATAACAGAATAGGCTCGCTAGCTTTAGCAAGTAATAATAAGTTATGGATTGGAACAGATGGTGGTGGTTTAGATTTATTTAATCCTAAAAATGGAGAATTTAAGCACTTTACTCACGATAAGAATAATCTAAAAAGCTTAAGTAATAATTATGTTATTTCACTCCTTGAAGATAGCAAGAAAAGAGTTTGGGTAGGTACTTATCAAGGTGGTCTTAATCTGCTTAACACAACTTCTGGCGAGTCTAAAAAATTTATTCAAGAAGGAGATATTAGAGTTGTTTTTGAAGACGACAATCAACACATTTGGGTAGGTACCAACCGAGGAGGTTTATATACATTAAACGAAGAAAATGAAACCTTTGAATATGTTTCCATCCTAGGTAATATTGACATAAGAGATATTGAACAAGGTCCAGAGCATACGCTTTGGATAGCAACCTATGGCGAAGGTATTATAAAATTTAATACTACATCTGATGCTGCTGTCTATTACAATACAAAAAACACTAAGGGCTTAAAAACAAACATTTTCTTCTCTATCCTTGCCTTAAAAGATGGAGACTTGCTGTTAGGGTCAAGGTACGAAGGCTTAATACGCTTTAATCCTAGCACCAAAACTATTTCAAACTTTACGGTAAATGATGGTTTAAGTAATAACACCATAGTAAGTATAGTTCAGGAAAATGAAGCTTATGTTTGGTTAGGCACTTCAAACGGAATTAACCGATACGATATAGAAAAAAATAAAACTTATGATTTGAGTGCATTAAATAATATTCAAATAAGTGAGTTTAATATTGGTGCAGCAATCAAAGGTGATAATGGGTACCTTTATTTTGGTGGTAATAAAGGACTAAATATCTTTTATCCAAAAAGGCTTCAAAAAGACCAAAATAATTATAATTTGGTGTTTAACAATTTGTTGGTTTTCAATAAGTCAGTACCTATTCAAGATAAAAATGACAATAGCATTTTAAATAAATCTATATCCTATGCAAACCAAGTTAACCTAAATTACGACCACACTCTAGTAACTGTGGGGTTTACAGTTCTTAAATATCCTGAAGCAAAAAACATCAATTATTCGTATTTGTTGGAAGGCTACCATGAACACTGGATAAAACTAAAAGGCTTGGGTTTAGCAAATTTAAGCAAAACACCTCCAGGGAACTATAAGCTTAAAATAAAAGCCTTGTTGGATTCTGGCGAAGAAGTTACCAATCAATTATATATTAACATTCAACCCCCGTTTTGGGAAACATTACCAGGATACTTAGTTTACATACTTCTCATCACCGGGCTGATTGTATTTGGTCTAAAATACTATTCGGAGCGTTTAAAATTGAAAAACTCGCTGTTGTTTGAAAAGAAACAGAGACAACTAGAGCATGATTTAAACGAAGAACGGATTCACTTTTTTACTAATTTTTCACATGAACTAAAAACACCATTAACACTTATTTTAGCTCCCTTAGAAGATTTAATACATCAATTAACTGAAAAAAAACACCTTAAAAAAGCAAAGCTGATTAAAAAAAATGCAGACACCTTATACCAATCTATAAACAAACTTTTAAAATTCAGAAAATCTGAAACTGGACTAAGTCAATTGCACCTAGAAAACAAGAATGTTTCTCAACTACTAAAGCAAACAAGCCAAAGTTTTATGCATTTATCTGAAAAGATGAAAATAAAAATGAAGCTTTCCATGCCCGATGAGGATATCATAGCCCCTATTGATACTGAAAAGTTCCAAATTATAATGAATAACTTAATTTCGAATGCAGTAAAATATTGTAGAGAACAAGATGTAATTTGCATAGGACTATCTGCCAACCACAATACGATTAAAATTCAAGTAAAAGATACAGGACTAGGGGTAGACAAAAAGGACTTGCCTTATATTTTTGACTGGTATTATCAGTCTGGAAAATCACCAAAAAAGAAGGGTTCAGGTATAGGATTAGCCTTGACAAAAAGTTTTGTTGAATTGCACAAAGGAATTATTTATGCTTCCAATAATAAAGATACTTCAGGGGTTACTTTTACAATAGAAATACCAGAAAATCAAGATATTAAAACACCTTTGAACATCAATAGTCCTAAATTAGAAAACAAACAAATTGACAATTTATGGGGAGCATCTTCCATCCTGATATCTAATAAAGAAAAGAAGAAAAAAATTCAACTGAATGTAAATCGTAAATTAATTTTATTAGTAGATGATAATTATGATATCATCAATTACTTAGAAAGTATTCTTAAAGATGATTATGATTTAATTTTTGCCTATGATGGAAAAGATGGAATAGAAAAAGCAATTAAATATGTTCCAGACCTAGTTATATCTGATGTAATGATGCCTCAAAAAAGCGGTGTAGATTTATGCAATCATTTAAAAAATCAAATATCAACAACGCATATCCCAATTATTCTGCTAACTGCCAAAAACAGTACAGAAAGCATAAAATCTGGCTATGAAGAAGGAGCAGACGCTTATATCACCAAGCCATTTAATAGTGAAATTTTGAAAACACGGATTCAAAATTTATTGATAAGCAGAGAAAAACTAAAAACCTATTTCACAGCCCAAGAGCCTATTATTTCTGAATTATCTAGCAGCAATTTAAAACTGCTTGATAAAGAAAAAAAGTTCCTGTACGAACTCAAAAAAATCATATTAAAAAACCTAAAAACAGAAAGCATTTCGGTGGATAGTATTGCTAGAGATATTGGTATGAGTAGAAGTTCACTATACAGAAAAATTACAGCTATAACAGATAAAAACATCAATGAATACATAAGGAAAGTACGAATTGAAAAAGCACTTCACCTTATTCAAGAAGAGAACATGACCATTTCTCAGGCTTCTTACGAAGTTGGTTTCAATAGTATAAAATACTTTAGAAAAGTCTTTAAAGAAGAACTTGGCGATGTACCATCGAAGTTTAAAAAGAAAAACTAAAAACCAATTCATTACCTATTTTGTTTGTTTAAAAATCCTATTCTTGGTCTCTAAAAAGTTCAGACCTCATATAAATTAAACATAAAACATTGATATTAATGTATTTGTGTTTTAGAATAGGTCATTTTATGCCCGTTTTTTGACCGAAAAACTACTCAACTATAAGGTTTTAGTTGCATAAATTGCTTTCAGTTTAATCTTAAAATATTTTAAATATGAAAACGAATTACTTTTTTGCAACTGCTCTAACTTTTCTTATTGGCTTTACGAGCTATAGCCAAGGGGAACTCTTTTATTTAGATTTTGAAGGTTCAGACCCTTTAACGAATTTACCTACAGGGGTAACCAATGTCAATAGTTCTACAACTGTAAGAGTAAAAGACAACACAGATTATCCACCAGTAAACAATGCTGTTGAAGCAGATCCTGATGAAGCAGGAGAAAATGAACTCTTCTTAGATTTCCATGGTTATTTAAAAATTGATGTAGAAAATCCTTCAAATGGTTTTTCTTTAGCCTATGACTATAGAAGAAATGATGACAACGATGATTGGTGGTTAGGCTTTTTAAGCTTTGTGGGCAATGATGGTGTTGAAAATAGACTAGAGCAATTATTGATAAGAGAATGGGATGGGCAGTTAAACTTTGGAGATGTAAATACTGGAGGTAATAAACCTATTGGATTTTTAACGAATTACCATGTGGTAGTTATAATTAATGAAAGTGGTGATTTGATAACATATGTGAACGGTGCAGAAGTTCTAAATGTACCAAATACAACCACCAACCATAATATCAATACTTGGACTAATGCATCTCTTTTATTATCTTTTAAAGGAAGTGATTTTGATGGGACTGATGTTACTCCAGAACCAGAGTATCAAACAAATGCAAGAGATGCAAGAGCCTTTGTAGATAATATTGCACTTTTTGACAGAACTCTAACTCCAGATGAAGTGACTGAAATTTTTAATAATGGTAATAATACACTAAGTATTGAAAGTCAAATTTTAAAAAACAGTCTAAGTATTTACCCAAACCCAGTTAGAGAGGTTTTAAACTTTTCATCTCAAGACGTAAAATCAGTAGATGTGTTTTCTATTTCTGGAGCTAAGGTATTATCAAAAGAAGTTACAAACGCAAGCCTAGACTTAAGTTCTTTAGAAGCTGGAACGTATATTATACAATGTAAAGACTTTGATGGTAATAAAATTAAAATTTTAAGAGCTATTAAGCAATAAACTATCACAAAATAGTTTTAAAGCCTTTTCAATCAAAACTGAAAAGGCTTTTTTTGTTTGGATAAATTATATACATGAAAATTCCACCAACCTATTTTCAACAACAAGACGTAGTGTCCTTAGCCAAAGATTTAGTTGGAAAAACAATACACACTAACATCAATAATGAGCTATGTGTTGGTATCGTTTCAGAAACAGAAGCCTATGCTGGAGTAGGAGATAAGGCATGTCATGCACATTTAGGCAGATTTACCAAACGCACTCAGGTGATGTATGAGCCTGGCGGTATTGCTTATGTGTATTTATGTTATGGGATTCATCATTTATTCAATATTGTTTGTAATCAGAAAGGAGTAGCAGATGCGGTCTTAATTCGAAGTGTCATTCCGATTCACGGGTCAAGCATCATGCTCAAACGAAGAAACAAACCAAAAGTAGTACCTAACTTGTGCAGTGGACCCGGTAATTTTACCCAGGCATTTGGCATCACTAAAGCTTACAACGCCAATTCTATTTGTGATGATGTAATTTGGTTGGAAAATAATAATATCGAAATTTCCCAGATCAAAGCAACTCCACGCATAGGTGTTGATTATGCTGAAGAAGATGCATTGCTTCCTTGGCGTTTTGTGGGGGAGTTCTCAAATACAAAACATCAAAAAAACCTGCAAGACTTTAAATTATAAATTTTTCAGGCTAAACGTTCGAGGGATTCTACCTATTTGACTATTAAATTGGTGTTAGGTCTTCCTATAAATATTTTACATAAAAAAAGGCTGTCGATAGAGACAGCCTTTTTAATTTTAGTGTGTTTAGCTTATTACTTAATAATTACTTTACGACTAAACTGAGTGTCCTTTGTATTTACTTTTAAAATATATATACCACTAGTAACAGTATTAATATTTAGCGTAATTACTTCTTTTTTATCTGATACATCTTCACGTTTCACTAATCTACCATTTAAATCGAAGAGTTCTATATACTCTAGAAAAGTTACATTCGAATCTGTTGAAATGTGTATTACATCTGAAGCTGGATTAGGATAAACCTGGATGTTTGCTGTTTCAAAATCTACATTTGACAAAGTTGTATTCTCAAATACAATTTCAAAACGATTGTTTGCCAAGCTTCCTGCTGTATTTGCATCGACACTAAAGTTGATAAAATTTTCACCTTCATTTAATGGATACATTATTTCTGTATAACTATCTTTCAAAAATGCATTTGTTTGTCCTGGTAAATTTTCCAAGTTAGCTACAAATGTATAGTCACTTGTTCTGTATTTATTTACAAATAAAGGAAGTGTTTCACCATGCACTGGTAGTTCTCTTTGCTCCACCGATAGCAATGTATTAGCAGCAGTATATATTCTAGCTAAGTTCTCGTCATCATTTACAAATTTTGATAAGTCATTTTCATCCATTTCGTTTTGTCCGTTTTCAGAGAAATTAATCACTATACCATCTTTCATGGTATCGCCTTCATTAAAAGAATTTTCATCAAAAAGCAATAGGCTAAACTTGAAGCTATCATCTATACTAAAAGCTTGGGTTTGCATACCACTGACTAGCTTTTGATTTTCTCTAAATCTAATCTCTACTGTTGCAGAACCATCAGCTAATACATATACAGATTGCATTGGTTGAAGTAAATTGTTTACTTGTGGGGCGCTATCTATTCCTCCTGCTGATTGACCATTATAAGTAACTGTTGTTGCTGCAACATCAGAAGGATTAAAACTAATAAAACCTCCTCTTCCACCAATTAAACTTGGATCTGATGTATTGTTAATATTGTCCAATCCTCCTAAACGTGGATACCAAACGGCAACTGCATTAACTTTAATACCTGAAGAATTTGCAAGTAAAGCTACTAGGTCAACATTGGCTTGATATGGATTACCAATCAAAATAGGTGTATTTTCAGCTAAACCACTAAATGAAAAATCTACATCTCCAACAGCTAAATTGCCTGTTTCTCGTAGTATGGTATTACTCGTTGCAGATTGATTTGTTACCAAATTAACTGCTCTAGAGCCTCTAATCATTAGTCTATAAGGCGAACCCGCAACTAAAGTATTGACATCTGTATTATTAATCGGCGTCCAATTGCCTGTATTAGTATTACTCAGAACGAATAAAGATGGGTTGCCAGAAGGTTGCCAGTCAAAACCATTTTGACCATCATTAACACCAATTGTTTCATTTTGAACCCCTAAGCCAGTAATATGAGTTCCATAACCTGGTACAGGATTATTATCCCATGCATTTGCTGATTCTTGCCAAGTAGCTCTTATACTCCTTGTCGTTGTTGCAGATGGTGACACCAGCCTAAATGCTCTCCGACCTGGGTAACATTGCTCAGTAACAAAATTATTGTTACTTACAACACTTCCAAGTACTTCGTTTATTTGTGCGGTTCTTGTTTTAACAGCAAGGCTGCCAACTACGTCGAAACCACAACGGAAAGTAGTAATAGCGTTAGCTGAAAATTGACCATCTTGTATATTTAAAGTACCTGTGATGTCAAGTTCAGTATCTACATTTAAACCATCTGAATTGTTTAAACTTAAATCATCAACTGTCAATTTATCTGAACCTCTGATAAATTGCGTACCAGCAGTACCAATCATATCTACTGTACCCTCAATAATGTTAAATCCTGATTCTACATTAATATCAGCACAAATAGATAATGTATTTGTTGCTAAATCTATAGAACCTCTAATTGCTGATAAAGTACCGAATGTCATATCATTATTAAGCGGGGCTATACCACTCACAACTGTGAGATTGTCATCACAAGTTGGCGGTATAATATTAGGATCTTCTCCTGACCAACCTGCATCAGTATAAATATAAGATACTTTTGAAAATGAACCGCCTGATAACAAATCTAAGCCCCCAGCGGTAGAATTTGTGCTCTGAGGAAAAAAGCTCGTATTATTAAAACTTAAAAAGTTAACACAATTTGTTGTAGCATCACTACCACCAAGAGAATAACCATAAATTACATCTCCTGCACTCAATCCCATATCTGCAAAACTTACAAAAATTACCTCTATATTTTGAGAAGTAAGGTTTGCAGTTTCCGTAAAGTTACCTCCATTCCGGCTTAAAACAGATGATTTTACATCAAAGGCTGTATCTGTCCAGTCAGCAGATGCATAAGAAATGACTGTGCTATACTCTGAGGGGTCAGAATTGACATCTAATTCCGATATCACTGCGAATTTAAAACTGTCATTACCACCTCTTTCAAATATGGGGAAACCTGCAATATTTGGATCATTAGGAACTACTAATCCGTCTTCAAAAATATAGTCAAGACGTTCAATATTGTTATTATTAGGAGTAGTGGTATTATTAAAAACATTATCAGCACCCCTATTGATACCAACACCCACTAAACCCTCTTCCATAGTTGCAAAAAAATCATTTCTAAATTCCTTTGGATTTAAAGCAGCATTTGCTTCATAAGCAGCGGTTTGTTCAAAAAACAACAAATCTCTATTAATACCAGCAACTTGTCCAGATGTTCCTGCTCTTCTTAAAACTATTCTATCAGCAAGTCTATCTATTGCAAAATCAAGTGCTCCAACTTCGAAGGATACTAAATTTCTCTTATTTTCAGTACCTACACCAAATAAAAAGCCTGATGGTGCAGTAACTTGAGGTACGTTTGTAAATGAACTCTGAACAGCATCAACAACAGTAAATTGTGAAGTTAAAACTGTACAACCATCATCATAAGTAAAACGAACTCGGCCGTTGGCACCAGCACCAACTATTGCGGTAAGATTGCCACCTCCACGAACTGCACTTCCACCGCCACCGCCACCAGGTATTTGGCCAGCAATGCCATTAATTGTAGTATTATTTGGAATTGAAACGCCATTTGCCCCTGCACCACCGTTGATTGGGGCTTGTCCACCAGTTAAGCCAACAGCATTATTCCCGTTTGCGTTAGTTCCAGCAGAAGAACCTCCTCCTCCTGAATTTATACCAGCTGAATTGGCTCCGTTACCGCCCACAAAACTTACACTTCCAACAGTAACTAGGCCGCCGATAGCGCCAGTTGTACCATTATCAGGAACAGATGATCCACCACTTGCCGAGACAAAAATACTTGAAAGCGCAGTAGCACTGGAAGTACCGCCAGCCGCAGTGGTCGTAGATCCCGCACCCACAGTATAGTTAATAATTTGATTTGGAGTTACTGAAATAGTTTGGATTGAATAAGCACCTCCACCTCCGCCTGCAGCTGTAACGGTAGCATTACCTCCTGATTTTGATGTACTCCCACCACGACCACCTGCACCCCAAGTTTCAACAGTGATTTGTGTTACTCCAGCGGGTACAGTAAATGTATTCGTACCTGTGGCATCAAAAGTAATAACTGTTTGAGCATTACTTATAAGCGTAAAAAATAAAACTAAATAAAAAGAATAAATATATTTCATATAAAATTTTTAAAAAAACTTTGCAAAAGCACGCCCACAAAACACAATTAAGTATAAAAATAAGTTAAATATTTATGCTTTTATGCCAAATAAATATCTGCTAATTAACACTTTGAAATTTTAACGATGAGTCAATTACTGCATTTTTAGCTACATCAAATTTGAATATTTTTTCACCGCATATCCATATAGAAATTCATTTCATAAATTTTAACTCCATTACATATCAATAGGGTTATAAACTTAAAAACTGATTTCATATTGGTTTCACCTTAGGGTTTGCTGAAAAGCTCCCGAAACAAAAATTTTAAGTTCAAATCTCCAGAGAAAATTTTTTGATATGCTGTTCTTGCCTTTGCCGGCAGGCCTAACGGCACAGTAAAAACAGTGGCGGAAATTCATTCTTTACTAATATTAAGTCCCTACAAGGACTACATTTCAAAACTATGTTTCTTATTTTTAGTAAATACTTATCTTTTTCTTTTGTTTGAGAGACTGCTTTTATTAAGACTTTTAAAGCTAAAGATGCACGATTAGTTGAGTTTTTTTTATTTTTCCTTGCACTCTACAGCACAAACATATGCCTTTCGCTAACATTTAAAGGCCGTTAGTCTTTTTCTGCATGCGCTACATTAGTAGTTTCGGTAAAGATTTAAACATCCGTGAAAAATAGATTTTCATTACTAAGGTTTTTAACGAAATGGAACATATGGTTGTCTGTTATCATAAATCGATAATTTGCTGTCACGTTGATTGTCTTTATTTATCGACTAAACGATATAAATAAAAATGTATCGAAAACTTTTGATTTATAAATACCATCAAGTATCGATACATTTTAATATTACGGACTTTATACCATAAAATTCAAGGTAGTGCTGGATTTTGATTAGGTTCAATATTTAAATTATAAAATATAATCCGTACTCATAAAGCTAGATTGTTTGTGTTGCAGCAATTCTTCGAGTATTTTTATGTTTTCTTTATTGTCTTTTGAAGCAACAAAAGTTCGAATAGAAAAGGAACGCAATGCGTCATGAACACTTAAAGTAGCTTTTGCAGAATCTTTTCTACCTGTAAATGGATAAACGTCTGGCCCACGCTGGCAAGAACTATTTAAATTTACGCGACAAACTAAATTCACCAAAGTATCGATTAACGGAGAAAGAATTTTGACATCATTACCGAATAAGCTCACTTGCTGTCCGTAGTTAGAATCTGCCATATCATCAAGTGGTTCATTGATATCTGTAAATGAAACCACAGGAACTATAGGTCCAAATTGCTCTTCTTGGTACACGTGCATGTCTTTAGTAACTGGATACATTACCGCTGGCCAAATATAATTATCCATGTGTTGTCCGCCTTTTTCATTTAAAATTTTGGCTCCCTTTGTAGTAGCATCATCAATTAATCCTTGAATGTAAGCAGGTTTGTCGGGCTCAGGGAGCGGAGTTAAAAATACACCGTCATCCCATGGATTACCAAATTTCAATGCATCTACTGCTGCAGTATAACGTTTCAGAAAATCGTCTTTTATTTCTTCGTGCACATAAATGATTTTCAAAGCAGTACAGCGCTGTCCATTAAAGGATAAACTTCCTGAGATACACTCTTTTACAGCCAAATCTAAATCGGCATGAGGTAACACAATCGCAGGATTTTTAGCTTCCAAACCTAAGATTAGTCGCAGTCTATTGCTTTTTGGATGTTGGTCTATTAAGGCATTTGCAGATTTACTATTTCCAATTAGGGCCAAAACATCAATTTTACCCGTTTTCATAATTGGGCTTGCCAACACTCGACCGCGTCCAAAAATAATGTTTACCGCACCTTTTGGAAAGCTAGACTGAAAAGCTTCGAGTAAGGGAGTGATTAATAAAACACCGAATTTCGCAGGTTTAAAAATAACGGTATTTCCCATCATTAAAGCAGGAATTAATAATGCAAAAGTTTCATTTAAAGGATAATTATATGGTCCTAAACACAGCACCACTCCTAGTGGCCCACGGCGTATGTGTGCATAAACACCATCGTGTTTTTCAAATTTAGCCGCATTCCTATCCATTTGTTTGTAATCTTCAATGGTATCGTACACGTATTTTACGGTTCTATCAAATTCCTTTTCGGCATCAGGAAGATTTTTTCCAATTTCCCACATAATCAGTTTTACCACGATGTCTCGTTTGGTTTCCATTTTTTCAACAAACTTCTCCATGCATTGTATCCGCTTTTCAACACGCATGGTTGGCCAATTTCCTTTTCCTTTGTCGTAAGCCTGTAATGCAGCTTCAAGAGATTCTTGTGCCTGTTCTTCTTCCAATTCAGGAACACTCCCCAAATAGGTAGGTTTATAGTCTTGTGTAGATGAAATACTAGAATTTACATCAGCCATTTTGCCTTTCCAAGTTTTTAATTTTCCATTGATTAAATACTGTTTAGCTTCTATTGGCGAATCCAATTTAAATTCTTCAGGTATTAGGGCTTGATTATTCATGTTTTGTATTTTTTCGTCAAATTAATTAAATCTGATTCAAATAACATCAATAATCAATTTAATTTATGATAAATTATAGGAATTGATTAATGCTAAGTGCTCCTTAAAGCTCATTACCACTTTAAATTCTAAAAAGAACTTTTTACTGCAATACAGAAAGTAAATGGCACGCTGATTTTATATTTTGGCTTTGCTTCAGGAAATGAATTTGAAACTTATTTTAAATAAAAGACTGGCTCTCGACTCTCGCTCTGCGAAGTTGCAAACTTCAATCGCTCTGCGAAGTTTGCAACTTCGCAACAATAACGGTAAAACACCCTTCTCCCACTTCGTCTTCGCTCAGTGCAGGCTATCTATTTGAAACACCTCAAAAGGGAAATATATCTCATCTTGGATTAGATTCAACATTTTTGTAAACGTCCCGTTTTATTAAATAGGCTTTTAAATTTTTAAAGGCTCGAACTGAAAGCATGTACTTCATTAAACAGCTGAATTTAAATTATTTAGATTTTGAAAACAATTCATATTTATCGACTTCCCTCGCTCTGCGAAGTTTGCAACTTCGTAGCAATATTAGTAAAACACCCTTCTCCTGTCTACCCTCCTAGGGAAGATGTCTAATTCTTTATAAATTCAACATTTTTGTAAACAATCAGAATATGGCAGTATTTAATTAACTTAAAAAACACCCTTCTCTTGTCTTCCATCTGAGGGAAGACGTCATATTTTTCATATTTTGAATGCAATAGATATAAATCCACATATTTTGAAAAAAAGGAAGTGACCATCATATTCCACACAAATAGCAGCGTTATGAAAATAATTCTTTTAAAAAAAGTATCTTTGCAATCCACCTGAATTTAAGTAAATGCCATCAATACAAGGATTTTCAAAACTTAGCAAACAAGAAAAAATAAACTATTTACTTCAGCATTATTTAAAAGATTTTCCACAAGCTGAACAAATTTTGTATCAGTACATCAATCAAAACGAAAAACTTCAGCGCTTACACGATGAGTTTATCGAAAATACGCTTACTAATTTCTATCTGCCTTTTGGAGTAGCGCCTAACTTTTCAATCAACGGAAAAAACTATGTCATTCCCATGGCTATTGAAGAAAGTTCAGTTGTTGCAGCGGCAAGTAAAGCAGCAAAATTCTGGGGTGAGCGCGGAGGATTTAAAACGAAGGTCTTAGGAACAGAGAAAATAGGACAAGTACATTTTAGCTTTTCGGGTGAGCATGAAGATTTAGTAGCTTTTTTCAATCAAGTAAAACCTAAATTGCTGGAGTCCGTAAAGTCCATTACCAAAAACATGGAAAAACGTGGTGGTGGAATCAGCAGTTTAGAACTAGTTGATAAAACAGCAGATTTACCTGATTACTATCAGTTGCACGCTACGTTTAACACCAAAGACGCGATGGGTGCCAACTTCATCAACTCTTGTTTAGAAGAATTTGCCAAGACCTTTTCTGCTGAAGCCAGTACTTTTTTTGAAGCCTCAAAACAGGTAGAAATCATCATGAGCATATTGTCCAATTATGTTCCCAACTGCTTAGTGCGAGCGGAGGTAAGTTGCCCCATAGAAAAATTAGGAAGCACTCCTGAAGTTGGTCAAGCTTACGCTGAAAAGTTTGTGCGCGCTATCAATATTGCAGAGATTGAACCTTACCGTGCCGTTACCCACAACAAAGGAATTATGAACGGAGTTGATTCGGTTGTTTTGGCAACAGGAAATGACTTTAGAGCAGTTGAAGCTGGAGTGCATGCCTATGCTGCCAAAGACGGAAAATATACCAGCCTAACACATGCTAAAATAGAAAATGGAATTTTTACGTATTGGATTGAAATTCCCTTGGCTTTAGGAACGGTAGGTGGCTTAACAGGCTTACATCCCTTAGTGAAATTGGCAATGGCGCTTTTACAAAATCCAAATGCAGAAGAGCTGATGCAAATTGTTGCAGTAGCAGGTTTGGCACAGAACTTTGGAGCGGTCAATTCCTTAGTCACCACAGGAATACAAGAAGGACACATGAAAATGCACTTAATGAACATACTTAATCAATTTGAAGCAGATGCACAAGAACGAGAAAAAGCAGTTGAGTTTTTTAAGCAGCATACCGCTACCCATTCAGCTGTAGTTGAATTTATTCAAAATTTAAGGTCAAATTAATTCCGTATGAGCAATTCATTTTACAGCCATGGAAAGTTGCTACTCACTGGAGAATATGCTGTTTTAGATGGAGCTAAAGCATTGGGTTTACCAACTAAATATGGTCAGGATTTACAGGTTTCAAAATCCGATAAAAGGCAACAAATACATTGGAAAAGTTTGCTGAATACCAATGAAGTTTGGCTTGATTTGGAATTTACTTGGGATAGTGAATTTCAATTTAGAAGTAAAAATCCTTCAAATGAAGCGCTTGTACTTTCTGAAATTTTTAGTTGGATTGCTCAAGAAAAACCTTCCCTTTTTCATCCTAAAATAGGCTATCATTTCAGTTCAACATTAGAATTTCCAAAAGATTGGGGTTTGGGTTCATCTTCCACCTTAATCAATAATTTAGCTCAATGGGCTGAGGTAGATGCATTTCAATTACAAGATTTTGCTTTTGGCGGAAGTGGTTATGATGTAGCTTGTGCTCAAAATTCAACTCCCATTCTCTATTCAAAAAAAGGACTTCCTCCTTCAATAGAAGCTGTGCTATTTAATCCAGATTATGCAGACCAATTGTTTTTTGTGTATTTGAATAAAAAACAAAATAGCCGAGACGCAATTCAGAAATACCGAAACCAATCTCCAGAAAACATTCAACTTGCTATCACGCAGATAAACGCCATTACCCAAAAAATATTAAAAGTAACAAAAATTGAAGATTTTGAAGTGTTGATAAAATCGCATGAGCAGATTATTGGTTCTTTGCTCAATCAACTTCCGATTCAGAAAAGATTATTTTCAGATTATCCCAGAGCTATAAAAAGTTTGGGCGCTTGGGGTGGAGATTTTGTTTTGGCAACGGGAGGTGAAAAAGAAAAGCAATACTTTATACAAAAAGGTTTTACTACGGTATTGTCTTATGCTGAGATGATTTTGTAAACTTATAGTCCTCGCTCTTTCTGAATGCGTTCGTAGGCTTCTTGTACTTTCGTAAATTTCTCTTGAGCTCCTTTTTGATAGGCTTCATCCATGTGTTGCAGTTTGTCTGGATGGTATTTTTTGGCCATGGTGCGGTAGGCTTTTTTCACCTCATCATCGCTGGCGGATTTTTCAATTTCTAGGATTTTGTATGCATTGTCAGCAGATTTGAAGAACATGGCTTTGATGCTCTCAAAATCATTTTTGTTGATTCTTAAATTTCGAGCAATTTGCATTAATACGTTCAACTCTGCATTAGAAACGCTTCCATCTGCTTGTCCTATGTTGAATAGGAAATGCAAAACTTGTAATCTCACTTCGTAACTTAAGCGTGGACGAATAAAATTACAGACACGTTCAGCTGAAACTTCTCGGTTTTTTATGACTTCATTAAAAGTTCTAAAAGTGGCATTGGCGCGTTCTTTTCCGTAGGATTGCACAAAATATTGACGCACAAAATCCAATTCACTTTGGCTTACTTTTCCATCTGCTTTTATAACGATAGAAGCTAAAGAAAGAAGGTTTAATTCGAAATCACCCGGACTTACACTGCTGTTTTGTCCTCCAAAACCACCTGTTTGAAATTTAATTTTGTTTCCGAGTAAACGGTCTATGATGCTGCCTATAAAAAAACCGATAAAAGCACCAAAAAAGCCTTTAAACACAAAAAAACCAGCAACAATCCCAATTAGTTTAAACATAAAAACAAAGTTGTTGCAAATATATAATCAATGCTTTTAGATTGCCCGAAATTAATAGGTTTTTATTATGTCTACTTAAAAATTCCTGAAGTAAGCATTTTTGGGTTCAAATTTCATTAGAAAATTTGATATGCTTTAGCTGTCTTTGCAGGTATGTTGTCCTATAGACAGAGTAAGGTTTAGAACAAGTTACATGCTTTACTAATGTTCAGTCCGTAAGGGGCTAAATGTCAAAAACATATCCCAGTGTTAGGCTTAAGCCTCTCTCAGAGATTAATTTTGATTACACAAGAATTGAATAATAAATGAAGCTCATCAAACGCTATATTCATACTGTTGATTCATTTTTGCTAAATCTATAATACTGTTGGCACCCAGTTTAGTCATTATTCTTTTTTTCAAAGTGGAAACTGTACTTTGGTGTAGCTCTAAAGCTTTACAGATATTGTTGACAGATTCACCTATACTAAGCAATTTAAATACATCCAGTTCTCGTTTGGATAAACTTTTAACAGAGCCTTGAAAGTTTAGGTTTTTTTCTTTACCTGAATAATCTACAATGGCGTTCTGTGGTAATATTGCAAACCCAGCTAGCACTCCATTAATAGCTGTAACAAAGTCTTCTTCTTTATTTCTTTTAGAAATAACGCCATTTGCTCCAATACTCATCAGCGACATGTCAAATATTCCAGATTCATCTTCCGTACAAATCAATATTTTGGCATTATCCTGATGTGTCTTTATATCTGAGAGTAATGAACTCATAGCATTTATAGAGCTTATATTCCCAAGAATAATTAGCTCGAAAGGGTTTTCCTTGCAGGATGCTAAAAATTCTTCCTGATTATTTGTAGGGAAAACTTTAGCATTTTTAAAATGTTTTTCAATAATTAACTTGTAACCTATTATTGCTATTGGTTGATTATCATTGATCAATACATTCATTTCTGTTTGTTTTAAAGGCCGCAAGGCCACGAAGGGGAAAAGGCCCCAAACCCCCGGAGGGGGCTTTAGTTAAACTATTGTGATACGTTTCCCCGCCTCAGACGGGCTAGGGAACTAAAACCTCGTCCACCCATTTCCATTATACACCATCACCGCTTTAAGAGCGGTGTCGTAATACATTAATCCTGTTACAGGATTATTAAAACGCAGGTTTCCATTTTCTAGTTTAGGTAAGACAAAAGCCTGTGTTTCTCCTGTATCTTCTCCCATAACTACTACCCCTGTAGTAGCAGAAGTTTCTGCACCAATGAGTTGTTGAAAAGTATCTGTTCCAGCAGCTGCGCCTCCTATTACTCCACCGGATGCAGCTGTACTCCAAGATGTACCATCATAAACCCTAAAGCTACCTGTTGCGCCGTCAAAGGCTATTGTCCCTGCACTTGGTGCTGGAGTCATGGTAGTGACATCTGTAATAGGTGCAATGACCATCCCTCTTAATTCTGTACCAAAATCGACTAAGGCATCTCCATCTACGGATAGTTTACCAATGGCTAATTTTTGTTCTTGTGCGTTTAAACTTAAGCTGAATACTACTGCTAAGCAAGTTATAAATAATGTTTTCATGTTTTT
>Ga0307954_1000213_pt1 | contig 32401 bp, 28 predicted proteins | sample OrgLakmetagen437_FD_201822 | JGI IMG/M metagenome (GOLD analysis project Ga0307954, IMG submission 201822) | Saline water microbial communities from Organic Lake, Antarctica - #437 | ecosystem: Environmental > Aquatic > Non-marine Saline and Alkaline > Saline | place: Antarctica: Organic Lake... | reverse complement strand
TCTCGGTCGCGTCATAGCCCTCTTCCTCGTAGATGGCGTAGAGCAGGTCAAAGGCATAGGTCAGCATGTGCCCCGACCCGGCGGCGGGATCGCAGATGCGGATGTCTTCGGGGCGGGCGATGCGCAGAAAGTCCGTCTCGGGCTCTTCCGGCGCGATGTAGTAGTCCATCTGATCGGCCAGACGGCTTTGCGGCCGGTTCAGCAGCCAGAGCCGCCCCAGCGAGTTCTCCACCAGGTAGCGGACAATCCAGTGCGGGGTAAAAAGCTGCGTCGCGGCGGGGATGTTCTCGGCCGTGATTTTCTGGTTCTTCTTGAGGCCCGCGAAGACCTGATCCTTCTTCTCGGAGATGTAGAACTGGTAGAGCCAGCCGATGATCTCGACATCTTGGCAGGCGTCCTCGGTCATGACCTTGCGCAACTCAGCCAGGATGGAGGTCTGAGACAGCAGATCCTCGGGCATCAAGAGTTCGGTGTAGTCGTCCAGTTCCTCGAAGAGAAACGGCATGTGCTTGTGCCAGGTGTTGCAGGCGTGGACGAGCAGCAGGCGGTAGGCCTCCGCCTGCGGATCGTTGGAGGGCGTGCGCCCGTCGAGCAGCGCCGCGATTGTCTTGGGCGCACCCTCGGGCAGGTTGCCGGCCATCGCCTCCGACAGGATCTCGGGCCGGGTGGCGTTGTCGGCGGGGGAGACGGTGCGCACCTGCGTGTAGCCGTTCGCATCCATGAAGCGCAGGGCGGTGAAGCGGTTGAACCAGGTATAGGCGACCTGTTCGATGACCTGTTTCCGGCCATCTTTCCTGATGGCGTTCTCGAGGTCCTTGACGGCCTGAGGGTGCTCGCGCCGCGCGGGCGCGCCCTCGGCCAGCACGAGGTCGAGCTTGGCCGTCACCTGGTCGATCAGAAGGTTGCGGGCGGCCTGGGCAAATTTCTTGAGCGCGTTGGTGTCCATGTCAGACGATCACTTTCTTGCCCGCTTGGATCTCGGCCAGCAGGGTCTTTTTCAGTTCTTCCAGGTAGTCGGCAACGTCCGTGTCATCCGACAGGTAGGCCTTGGTGAAGGGCACCCTGATCTGCGAGGCATTGACGTAGCTCGGCGCCTGCGGGGCGGGTGCGGGCGGGTCGTTCACGCCCGGGGCGGGCTTAAACGGCTCTTGCGGCGGACGCGACATGCGGTCCACCTCAGCGATCACCTCGGCCAGAAGGCTCGTGCGCACATGGTTGGCCTTGTTCTGCAGGACGGGGATCAGTGCAGTGGTGTCGAGACCCGCCTTCTCGCGGTCCAGCCTGCCCGTGATGCGCGCCTGCTTGTCGGCGTCGAGGCTCTGGAATTCGGGCATCTGCGTCACCTTGCCGGCGATCTCGTCCACCGCGGCGATGACCGCCTTACGTTCCTCCAGAACCTTCAGCTCGACCTGGTTCTTCAGGTCGTAGAGCGAGGTCTTGAGGTCTTGGATTGCGGTGCCCTTGTAGCAGGACGGATCGGCCAGAACGTCCTGGATTTTCCGGCCCGCCTCCGGATCGACGTAGTCGATATTGGCCTTCTGCGCCGCGATGGTGTCGCGCGCCTCGTCATAGATCGCCCGCTGTGCGCCGCCCATGAAGGATTTCACCTTGTCGAGGACGTCTTCCTTTGGGTTCAGCAGGTCGTCTTCATGCCGGGGCGCATCGGTGATAAACCAGGTGGCGGGCTTGGCCTTCATGGATCGCAACTGGTCCCGGAATGGCTCCAGCGCCGCGAGGAAAGGATAGTCGCGGGCCTGGCGAGTCAGGTCGTCGACTTCCGCCTCCAGCTCTGCGAGGCTCTCGGTCCATTCTGCGCCGAGTCTGCGCGCGTCGCCGCCCGATGCCGGTCTGGAGAAGAGATTCTGGTAGAGTTCTTTCGTCCGACGGATGTCGGCGGCCGAGAATTCCTGCTGCGGGGTCAAAAGGATGTTCGGCAAGGCATGCGAGTTGTTCAAGGCCTTTGCAAGATCCGGCCCTTCCGTCGGCGTGCCGTCGATACGCGCTTCGATCTTGCCTTTGGCGGAGAGGCTCCCCGCGAGGCAGAGAACCGCGACCGTGGGCCACCCGTAGGGTTTCGTCGTGAACTTCTCGACCAGATACTTGGCCGAAACCTTCACGCCGTTCCGGGCTTGGCTGTTGATGAAGCTCAGGACGTCCTGCTCCGCCTCGCTGAGACCCGTTCCCTCTCCGCCGAAGAGGCTGCTTTCGGGTTGAACGGACTTGTTGATGTCGGCCTCGGAATAGCTGACGCCCCGCAGCATGGGCAGGTTTGTGTAGACCTTGTCGACGAGGGTCTGGAACGCTTTCGTAATGCGGTCCTGTGCGTCCTCGCCCCCGATATCGAGCTCGTCCCCGCGCACGAACAGCCGCGCCTCGCCCATGAGGCGGCGAAGGCGCATCTCGAGATCCTTGGCGCGGCGAGCGTTCTGCTCCCCTTTCTCGGCGATGATCCGGTCACGCCCGGGTTGCGGCGAGCCAGTGCGGGACTGGCGAATGAACTTGTCCGTCTGCTTGAAGAGGATCAGATCGCGGACGAAATTCGTGTCCGCCTTTAGCGCCACGGCCAGTTCCTCGCGGGACATCGTCTTCATCCGCACGGCTTCCGGGCTGTCAGCATCCTCGCTGAACGGCGAGACGATGTTGATTGCCAGCTCATGTTCCCGCCCGAGCGTGTGATCGTCGAGTTTCCGGGTGAAGGCGTATTCGTTATTCGTGGCTGCGTGCCTCAGGCGTCGATGCCGAAGGATCGTATCGAAGGCGAGCGTCTCGAGCTCTTTGGAAAGTTCGGACGGGTCGATTTCGAGCGCCTTGATCTCGGCCTCGACGTCCTTCTCCTCGTCGGTGAGGAATTCATAGACTTCGCCGTTTCGCTGGATGAGCGTGTTACGTTCAAGCAGGCTGAGCGCTTCTTCGATCTTGCGACGCTGGGTGGACTGGTCCGCGTCCAGTTCGGAGAGCAGCAGAATCGAGATGTTGCGCACCGAGGGCTTGAAGCCTTTCACGTATTTCACAAGGAACAAGGCCTTGAGCACGCGAACGGCGAAGTCGTCCAGATCCTGAATCTGACGTTCGGCGAGATGGATGGACTGCTGAACGTTCGATTTCAGGGCCGTCCGGATGCCCTCGAACATCAGGTCGAATGTGGCCAGGTCGCCGACCGGCCTGTCCATCAGCTTTTTCGAGACCTCCTGGAACACACCGAGCATGGAGCGCTCACCGACCGAGCTGTGTTTGCCCTCGAAAGCGTTGTGCTGGGAAAGCGACCGGATCGCCATCTGAAACAAAGTGAATTGGTAGGGCGGGAACGGGTAGCTGGAGATGAAGTGATCTCGGTCAGTATAATTCTTCAGCTTGATCGACCCGTCCGCGAAGTCGAACAAGGTCTTCAGGTTGTTCTCCTCGCGGTCGTGCAGGTTGCCGAGGGTCACCTGCGCTTCCGGGGTCTTGGATAGCAGGCGCTTCTGGATCACCTCAGCGACGTTCTGAGAGTCAAGCGGCATCCGGATCGAGAACCGGGCCATGATTTTCGAGAAATCCTGGATCTGGAAAGCCTTGGTGTCGCCGACGATTGCCTCCATGTCCTGCTGGGAGGTCACGATGATCCAGGCCTGCCCCTTGCAGCGGGTGTTTAATGTTTCGGCGACCGTCTGCAGGTTGGTCATCAGCTTGACGTTGTCGGCGATATATTGACCGACCTCGTCGACAAAGAAATTCAACCGGAACCCCTTGGGCTGCTCATCAATCCAGGCTTTGACCGTACTCGCGAAATCCTCGATCGAAACTCGCGTATCCTTGCGATACTGGGTGAGAATGTCCTGGGCATCCGCCGGGTCGCCCCCCGTCGCCGCCGCGAAGGCGGTAGCGATGTTGCGCGCTTCAAGGAGCGCCTGTTCACGGCCATGCTCCCAGGGTTTGCCGGATGCGTCCTGGAACGCTGCCCGGAAGGTCTCGAACTGTCCCCGCGCGTGCAAGTCACGCTCGAACTGCGCGACGTGCGGTTGCTTGCCATAGAAGCCGCAGGACTCGTCGAAGACTTTCTGAAAAACGGACAACAAGGCATCGACGTCAGTTTTCGAGATTACGTCGGCTTTCTGGTCGATGTTGAACAGGATGGATTTCGACGGAACGGAGACGGCCTTGTCCAGCGCCCCCTTCAACATCGGGTCGTCTTTCAGTTCCGGTTTTTCGGCGAAGATGTCACGCGCCGATGCGCCGCCGACCTCGCGGTTCTCCAGCAGAAGGGCGAGCATTTTCAACAGGTGCGACTTACCTGAACCGAAGAAACCAGAGATCCACACCCCGTTCGATGTTTTGTAGTTGTTGTAAGCCTCGAGAAATCGTTCCAGCTTCTGGCCGATTTCGCCGGTGATCACATATTCGTCGACTTCGACGCGAAGGCTTGCCTCGTCATCCGCCTTGATGACGCCGTCGATGGCACGGTCGACCGGTTTCTCGAAAATGTCTTTGAGCAACTGGGACATGGGTCAGACCTCGTAATTCAAGATATTAAAGGCGCGGTAATACTTATCGTCGTGCAACTGGCCAAAAAGGTCCAGTGACGCGCCCGTCGCCAAGGCATGGGTATAGCTGCCCGGAAAGAAGAGCACGGTCGGTGCCACCTTCGCGGTGCTCTGGAGGTTGTTCAGGACGTTGTGGGACCGGATGAACGGGTAAACCTCGCCGACGCCGGACAGGAAGATCACGTCATGCGGCTCTGCCTCGATGGCGGCGCCGATCCGGGGCACAATGTGGGTCGCCGGGTCGAGCACGCCTTGGAGGAGGTCCTTGATCTCGGATTTCTCACTGTCGGCCTCGATTTCGAGGATCTGATCAAGAATGCGGCGTTCCTCGAGGATCTCCAGGGAGATGTCGTAGAGGCTGAGGTCAAGCACGCGCACTCCGGAATGGCCGACGCGGGAGACGAGGTCCTTGCGGTCCTCGATCATGGTCAGGCCTTCAGAGGCCGGGAAAGGGCATATGAAGAAAGGTACTTCGTTGCCGAGCCCCTGCTTCGTCAGAAACCGCTCACTCGTGATGACCCGATGGAGGTGTTCGGCGCGCTCCTTGCGATTCAATTCAGGCTTCAACTGTTACGCTCCGTCAACGGAATCCCGGGAAAATAGGCCAGCTCGCCCGGGGTGTTTTCTGCCAGAAGAACTTTCAAACGCGGCGAAAGAATGGCTGTTTGAATACGGCGATCCCTGGAAAGGATTTCGGCTTCACGCATGATCCGGAATAGAACTTGCCGCAACTTCTTTCTTGTCGAGGCGCTGAGCTTGGCCAGCTCGTCGTTCCATTCTGCCTTGGCGTCAAAGAGGACGTCGAACGCCTCCAAGGGCAGGTCAAACTGATAGGAAAGGTATCTTTCTCGGATCACCTCCACTGCGAATTCCCCAACGAAGCGGTAAGCGCGACACGCGGCAAGCCAGAGCAGCGCCTGTTGGTCCGTGCGATCTGCCTCGCGTAGCATGAAGCGGCGTTCCTCGGCGTTAAGTTGCCTCAGCCTGTTCGATATCTCGCGCAGGGTGCGCCGGTTGGAAGCAATTTTCGGGAGTGACGTTGCGCCCTCGTCCAAGGCGCGATGTATTGTTTGTTCCCAAGGCTCGCCTTCAACATGAAGCCCGGCCACAACCAGGCTTTCGTTCAGAAAGAGACCGCCCACGCCAAACGACATCCGATATTTATGCTGCCGCACGGCGCTCACGTGGCTCTCCTTGGGAGTGCAGAACGTATCTCTGGCCCGTTGGCGAGGATAATGTGCTGATCTTGGGGGCGACGCACGTCGGGACCCGTGTCGAGCCCGAGGCGCTTCAGGGTATAGAAAAGTAGGGACTTCCGAACGGGAATTTCCGCTACACCACCACTCATGCCGTAGTCCAATTCGATGACGCGCCGCTGGTTCTCTGACAGACCGGGATGCGCCGCGATTTCAAGTGTCACAGTTTCCGACCAGTCTTTGTCTGCACCGGGATCGACATCGGACGGGACACCAAGGGAGCTGGCCAAGATACGTCCCAACACGAAATCCTTGAAGATACCATCTCGCAGACACCAAGCCCTCGCGTGCCAACGGAATCCGTCATGCGCCAGGCCATGTGGTGCGATCTCGCGTTTCGTCGGCTCTGGAGATGACATCGATTGATAGCTGACAGCGAGGCGGCGGTGCTGTGTGCAGGCCATAAGAACATTGCGCACGGTAGACGGGTTCAGGCCACGCATTGGGGTCGCAGGGGCAAGAATGTCAGGAAGATCGACCACCCAATCCGACTTCGGCACTGCGGCCCCCCTCGCGATCGCGGCGAGATCGGCAAGATATTCCCCAGGATCGATCGACAGGTAGTGCGCCTCGAAAGCCTGCCCCATGACGTAGGTCCGAGCACTCTTGTCGTAGTGTAGGTGATCCGGATGGTCGGTGATATACCCGTTCAGGTCCTTGGAAGCTTGGGCACGACTGATCTCCATGACGTCCATCAGATCGGCCAGCCCGATCAAGCCATGCCAATAGATGCGATGCTCGATGAAGGCGCGCCGGTCGCGCTGCCACCGTGTCATCTGATGTGAGCCGTGCGAGTTCATATGTCATGGGTAGGCTGAAAGAAAAGAACGGTCTATAAAAAAGAACCATCTACTGGTGTTCCGATGAAGGAACTCGTCGGGTTGAAGCGAAGGGTCCTCAGAGGACGGGCGTAGTAGCATTCCCAGGAGCTCGCCGGCTGCGAGCCCGCCTATCCCGCCGCCGGGGATCGATGGCCACACGGCGAGGAGACCTTTGATCGCAAGGTCGGAGTGTGCTTCGAAAACGGGGAGGACATCGCCGCCCGCGTCATTGCGGCCGGGCTCGGGCGGGATTGCCCGGCATTCAGCGGAGGGCGCTACGCCCAGCTCGAGACCGCCACGGTGGAGGCGCTCGGAGACTTGCCGGGATATTGCTGACTATTGCAAATACTATAATTATTGTTGTGTGGTAACCTCATCGTCCTTTCGGCATGGACCGGATCGACCGACTCGTGTCGGTCCTGCTTCTCACCCGTACGCATGGCTTCAGCCGTCTGAGCCCCTGAATAGTCGATCCCGATCGTCCGGCGAAAAATTCGCCCTTCACCCGTCATTCAAAGCTCGCCCGAAAACTTGTGGCGGTCAGCGAGACATGTGCGTCGAGCGGGGGGCGCAGTTCAAACGCCTTGGGGTTCCGAGCAAAGTCGTGGAGGCGGAAGAGATGCCAATGTTCGCGCCGTTCTTCTGCCACCTCCAACTCGTTGCGCGAGATATGGAAGGGCGTGCGTTCCCATCCGTTGGTTGTTTTCACCTCGATCAGTCGATTCTGCCCGTCCGGTGTGAAGCTGGCGATGTCGTAGCCCAGACCGTCGCCATCCTCCTTCGATGCCCATCGGACGCGTCGGGCGAGGTCGGCTCGGTCGTGTGAGTGCATCCGACAGCGCCAGCCAAGGGTCACCTATGCCTTTTCAGGCAGATGAGGAGAATGCTGAGCAAGCGCATCCTTCATGAATGAGAGCATTTCCTCCCTGAAATCCTGCTGTTTCTCCAACTCGGTAATCCGCGCCTTCAATCCGTCGTTCTCTTCTTTCGACTGGATCAGAAGACCTTCCAGGTCCCGTTTGCTGGTCTCAACCTTCGAGATTTCTTCTGCTTGAAGATCAAGCTTTTTCAGGAGGTCACGGATCTGCTCGCGTTGATTTGCAAGGTCGAGGTCCCTCGCGGCGACTTTCTGTTCGTTGAGCCTGCGAAGAACATCATGCTCTCGTCCCAGGTGGGTCAAGACTGCGGATTCCACCGACGCGCAGATCTCGCGGACGGCCTCGCGGGACGTGTCAGGTAGGGCTGCAACCAATCGCGCATTCTCGCGGCGTTCCCGTTCTTCGAGGAGGCGTTGAACCTCCTTGTCGAGGCTCTGTGCGTTGATCCCCGCAGGGATATCCAGGTGGATGCACATCGCCTTCTTGACGGCGTCACCTGTGGGAATGTCGCCGTTTTCTTCCACAATCCCGATGCCTTGGAGCACTTGCTCCTCGGTATAGGTTGCAGGGCGGCCAGTCTTCTTTTCTGTCATGGTCTTTCCTTGTCGTGTTTCGCAAACCCTTTGCGAAAGAGCGTTTGTCAAAGTCGCTTTGTGCGGCCGATGAGAATGTGGGTTCGTTCACTTGTCGCAGAAACAGATTTACGAATGGATCAGCCATCCCGTGTCGCGTTCAGCTCAGGCCAGAACACGGCGGCCTTTGCTTTTGCGTCTTCGCATTCCAAGAGCAAAATGGCTGGTGTCGGTTTGCCGCCCTCTGGCTTTCTGAGAAGGAGTTGTGTCAGCGGCCAGCTGTTCCCGTTGGCAATACGCTTGCATAGCGCGACCAGGTGCTCTGTGGTTCGGCCACGTCGAAATCTCCTGGCTGCACCGATCGTGACAAAGTCGCGCGGCAGGTCTGCAGCAAGTCCACTTGCCGACAGGCGCGTGCCACACACCGGGCGATCACGGATGGCGCGAAGAGCGGTTTCCATGCGAAAATAGCCGTCTGGATCCGGTTCGTGTTCCAGACCACGCGCAAGGGTGTCCAGGGTGACCAGTCTCGTAATCGGAAATCCAGGCAGCGGCAGATTGCTCAGGATCACCACACGCTTTGCCCGTTGCGGGGCGACAAGGCGTAGCCGTGCAATCGCCTGAAGTGTCCCGCACTCCCGGGTCTGTTCGAGGATGGCCTGCACACGGCTATCAGGGTGCATGTTTCCGCGACCGGAAACCTCGGACGCATCTCTCATCAGGTACAGGGCGTCCTTTGCTGGGAGAGGCCCGTTCGCATGTGGAACTATGGGAGATGGGGCGCGCCCGAACACTGCGCGCGCCAAGTTTTCCACATCGGAAATTCGTGGTTGCAGGCGCCCCACCACGACCATAGCCGCATAGCTCTCGAAATCGTTGACACCTTGCATCCGCGGACCGAACCAGCGGGGCACGGCACCAAGGAGCGGCTTCCGCAGATCGGAGTCACCTGACGGCGCAGATCCGTAGACATCTTCATGGAGCGCGCGAAGAACGGCTTTTGTTGCGACGATCAAGACCCCACTGCCATGAGCGTCACCGACTTCGCGCTCAAGAATCTGGAGCACCGAGGCGCGTCTTGCGGCGCCCGCATTTTCGTCCAGAAGCCATGTGTCCGAAAGGGTGCGATCCGCCACCTGGACGATATCCGCGACGGGAGGAGAGTCGATGCCGACGAAGTCCGCGCCGGGGACGGTCTGTTCGGTGATGTCCGGATCTGCATCGGCGTCCAGAAGCAGCAGGGGTGCGTCGCGCGGCATTTCGTCGGTGGTGAAGGCTTGGATGGTCTGCCTCGAAGCCCCGTCGACCCCGGTTTCCACCAAGCGGAGGAAATTGCAGGTGCCGGTTTCCTTTTCGCAAAGCAGAGAAAAGACGCGTTCTCGACGACGCGAGGCTATGAAAGCGCGATGGTCAAACGTGTTGACCCAGAATTCGATCGTATCCGTGTCTTGCTCGGGACTGATATCCAGCTGTGATCGCGACTCGCGCTCGGCCTCGACGAGTTCAATGATGCTCTCGGTCTTGATGCCACTTCGACGGACGTGCTCGTGCAACGGCAGGTTCCGTTGAAGACCATCGACCACCAGTGCCTTGATCTCGGAAAGCCTGCTGCGAAGATCTTCTGGGAAGCTATCCGACGGCGCGCGCATGAATTCCTCGATCGGCTGGCTCGAGATCCTGGTGAGCGCCGGCCAAACCTTTTCGTCAATGATGCGCAGGACGACATCATCATCGCCTATTGGCAGGCCCGCCGTCAGATATGCGTGCGCAAGGAAAAGGACATGCGGCCCGTCGATGTCTTTCTGCGCGAGATACGGACATGCCGACGCGCAGGATGCCTGGACGAACTTGCCCTCGGCGTCAATTGCGCGGCAGAGAGCATGCGTGACCGATGGTACGAAACCGGCGATCTGCTTCGCCAGATCGGCGCGCTCGCACATCCGCGTTGTCTGGCTCTCTGGACGTAGCGCGTCACGGCCACGGATCACCCGGCTGGGCAGATCTGGGGCGAGTGCGAGAAAATCGCGGTGCGCCCGCTCCGCCAGATCGAGGGTCGGTGTGTAGACCAGCACATGCCCTTGTGCCAGCAGGGCTGGCCCATGCTCTGCGATCTTGCGCAGCGCCGTGGCCGTCTTTCCGAGTCCGGCCGTCACCTTCAGAGCAAGTGCCTCGGACGAATGTTCGCATTTGTCTGCCGAGCAGGCGGCACCCCCGATGAAATTCTCGATAATCTGCTCAAGTTTCGCACGCGCGTCATCAGGGGATTGCCAACGAGGGACATGTCTCGCGCCAGTACTCGTGGTTTCTTGTTTCATCTGCTGCCTCCGTTTCGGAGGAACTGGGCGCACGCGTTGTTGCGCAGAAACGCGCGAGGTCACGGCTGCGTGAGGAATGGCGCGACAGCAACGGTGTCGTGCCTCAATTGATCCTTCTAATTGAGGCACGACACCTTTGGGATTGGCCCCATGCGTTTCAGAACCACGCGCACGGGGACTAATTTCCTTATCAGGACCAACCTGATGAGGAAAAAATGCTTTCAGTTGAAGAAGTAGCCACCCATTTCGGCCTGCGCCCTGACACGGTGCGACGGAAGATCCGGGCGGGTGAGATCGAAGCGATCCGCATCGGCAGGGTCTACCGCCTGGCCTGGCCGGATGTCTTCGCGTGCGAGGACGGACCGATGCCGAAACGCGCACGGATCACGCGCTACCAGGAAAATCTTCTGTGCAAGAAGAACATTGCTGGAGCGCTCCGCGTCAGCGTGCGCACCGTCGAGCGCTGGATCGAGGACGGGCTGCCAACGCGCAAGGTTTTTGGTGCCGTCCGCTTCAATCCTCATGACGTCACCGACTGGCTCAAACTGCGCGGGGTCGATCTCCCTGCGGGGTGGTGGACGTGATGGCTGCCGACCGTCGCACAAATGCGACCGGGATCATCGCGACACGAGCGGGACGGTTCTTTCCGTCGCACATCCGTCCCCGAACATAAATCGGCGTTATGCTTGGGGGCGATCCTGCGAACCGCGGTAAAATCACGACAGATTGTGCGAAGCGACCCACCGGGCGCGATCTCCTGACAGGACCAAGAAGGGTCCACGCCCCGGGCCACATGAGCCGCCTTTCCTTGTGAAGGCGGCTCGCGAGGCCCCGAACCTGGAGATTGAGAAAATGAAACATGACACATCACTGACAAGCGCCGCAGGTCCGACGTTCACGCACTTGCTGGATTGGGCGAAGGAGACCGGCAAAAGCCGGGATACCCTTTACGAAATCGAGAAGGTCGCTGTGCGGCTCGAACTGACCTGCGAGGAACTGGATCAGGTGCCGGCCGACCTGGGCTATTTCGAGAAGGTGATCGCCGTATCCGGATATGGTGCCGTCTCAAGGTCGAAGGACCTCGAAACGGCGCGCAAGCGTGGGAATTCTCGTGTCCGTTCAGCCCTGCAACGATTTCTCGCGGCGCGCGGTCATGCCATGCCCGACGCGGGCGTCCGGGCAAGCTACGACAAGGCCATCGGATTCATTGTGGAGAACGAGGGTTTCGTCGAAGATGGCGCGCTCTTCACCACGAGCACCCACAAACCGTTTCTTCTGTTCCGCGCGCGCGCCCGGCTCTGCCTGCCGGACCTCGACCAGGCGGAATTCGACCGGCTCTGGCATGACGCGACGCCCGACGGACGCAAGACGATGCGGAAATTCGCGGAGCGCATTGCCGAGCTGCGGCGCGGTCACAACCGCTGGCCGGAGCTTGCGGACCTGCTCCCACGGCACGACTTTGTGGTGCCGGTGTCGGCGGACCGCGCCAGGCGCATTGAATGGGTGTCACTGCCGTCATCCTTTCGGTCGGATGCCGAGGACGTGTTCCACCAGACTCTGCGCCAGGCCTCCGACGTCAAGCTCTGGGCGAAAGAACAATTGGACCTTGGCCGGCCCGCCGCTGAGATTGATGCGGAGATTGCCGAACGCTTTGGCAAGAAGAAGCGCACGCCACAGAACACGGAAACCGCACTGGCAGGCTACCGGCAGGCCACGACATGGCTGCTGCGCGAAAGCCATTCGCCGGAGGCCGGATTCGACGGGCTGGTGTCGCTGCGAGATCTCTTCACGACCGATGCGCTCGAAGCAGCGTGCGATGCTCAGATCGCAAGGAGCGCAGCGAGCGTCACGCTGAAGGATGCGGACGAAAGTTCGACACTTTGGTCACGCTTCACAAATCTCACGACGGTCGCCCGGCACGGTCTCCGTGATCCCGAGATACTGGCGCGGATTCGTCTGGTTCGCATGTTTTACGCGGACTACGTGCTGTCGCCCACCGAGATGACCGCCGACGCGGAGGCAATCTGCGATCGCCTGCGCAAGTCACCGCATCTTGCGGCGGCATTCGTGAACGCGCCTGCGCGTCTTGGCGACCGATCAAGAACGGAAATGGAAGTGGCGACGACTGCTTTTACCCGGGAGCGCGCGCTTCGGCTCTCCGCCTGCGCCGCAGCTTATTCGGTGCAGGTCAGCCGGGCGTTGCGGCCCGCGAACTTGTTCATGATCCGTCGAAAGGCGACGTCCGGCTGCCCTCGGAACCTGACCTGGATTGTGGACCAACAGCACGCCGAGATCCGGTTTTCCGGCGGGGAGGTCAAAAACGGTCAGACCCTGGTCGTCAACGTGCACGGGGCGGATGCCCGCATTCTCTGGGAATGGGATCGGGTTCACCGGCCGGAACTCATGAAGCTCCGCGGCATTGACTCGTCGCCCTATCTCTTCCCGGGAACTGCCGCTCCACGGTTGCGCAAAACGGCGCTGAACTTGCCGTCCGGATGCATGTCCGTCGCCGCGATCATGGAGCTCTGGGACCTCGGTGACCGGCAGCTCGGGCTTGGGCTCACCCCGCATCAATGTCGCCACGCGCTTGCAACCCTGATGCTGGCTGTCCGGCCCGGGGATTTCGCCAATGTGTCCTCAGTCCTGGCCAACACCGAGAAGGTCGCACGGAGGCACTACGGCAAGGACAGTGGCGAAGCCGCAGCCGTGGCCGTGCGCGAGTCCTTGATTGCGCACCATCCAGACATCTTCGCCCGCATGAAAAGGAGTGGCTGAAATGAGAGGCGATCTCAATACGATCCTGAACGACGCGCCGGCAGCCATCCGGCGCGAAATGATCGAGAACGCGCCCAGCCTTGCGCCAGGCGCGGCGCACGTGATGGGGCGCTTCTGGACCGAGGTTCGCGCGCATCGAAGTAATCTGTCGATGCCGCCCGCAGAGGCGTACCGAGCTGCCGCGGGTTCGGAATCGACCTTTCGATGTCTTCTGCGGGCGCTTGCGAAATACGCTCCACATGTCTCGACCGCACCGGCAAGGGCTGTCAGCGACGAATGGTATGCGCAACGTCGCAAGCCGGTCGCAGTGCCCCGTCAAGAAGTAGAGCCGTATCGAGGAGCGGCCTGGCCCGTCTCATGGCGCCGGATGAAACCGGCGCTTGAGGCCGCCCCGATCGGGTCCCGCAGTCGAAAGCGGTACCTCGCCAGCATCGATCGCTGTGCCGCCGTCGTCTCGGAAGGCCTGGCGTCTGACACGCACGGCTTTGTCGCTGCCTGCGAATTGTCGGAGGCGTTTCTTTTTCATCCCGACACGTCTCGGCGGGTGAAGCCCGTCACCGCGGCCAATTACATCGAAGGGCTGATTGCCCTTGGGGCCAGGGGCGGCGTTGCAGAGGCAAGCCTGACGGCGATGCGGGTCATTGCGAACGATCTTCGGGCCCAAGCCGGGCTCGCGGCGAAGACCAAGTATGAAAGACTGTCCAGCCTGATGGAGAGGGGAGGGTATGCGCATGTGGCCGACAGGATCGGGGAGCTGCGGGCGCGGGCGCATGACTTGCCGGCGCACAGTGCGGCCCGCCGCCGCAACATGCAGCAGGCGGTCGTTTGCGCCGTCATTCTTAACAAACCGCCGCGCAAGGGGGATTTGGTGTCGTGGCGGCTCGGCCACGAGCTCGTTCGCGAGAATGACGGAACCTGGTGCGCGGGGTGGGAACAGGAAAAGACGGGAGGTGCGACGGAAACCGGCGCTCTCTGGCCTGAGATCTGTGAAATCCTCGATGAGTGGATTCTCGATGGGCGTCCCGATCGACTGATCCATGTGCGCTACCAGGAACTCGTCGGCCGGAACTGGCTTACGTTTGAAGACCGCGCTCCATATCGCAATCTGCCAACAGAGCTGACCAAGGCCGCAATCGGCGTGCCATCGCATGATCTGAGGACCCTCGCGGCGGACTACATGCGCCGCCAGGACCCTGCGCATGCGGCCGATGTCATTGCGACGCATCTCGGACACGGGACCCGGAAAGCCGGCGAAGCCTATCGGGCTGAGTGTGAAGGAGCAGCGGCGCAGGCGATCTGGGCTGAGACGAGGAAAACCATCGCAAAACAGTCAGGCCCGCGTGGCAGTCGAAAGACGTCGCGGAGGTGTCCTGCGCACGGGTGAGCATCTCGTCATCGAGGTCACCCGCGTGAGAGCTGTTCTCGGGTCGGTCCGGCTCTGGTTGACGACTTGGGCGATCCAATCGTGTGGAGGCTCATCGTGAATGTCTTCCTCGAGCAGGAACAGTGCACCGCAATGAACGAGGACATGTCGTGGACAACGGTCTGGTGTGAACCGGCCTCAAGCGTAACCCAACCGCAGTCCGGCGCGCGCCCCTCGGACGAGGGCGCGCCAGACGGCGCCTGGGTGTTTTGAAGACCTGGAGCCGGTGGGTGATCCATGCGTCAGATAGGCATCGAGAGTAGAGAGGATATGGCAAACGACCGAATACGTCAGCCTTCGCAGCAGGGATACCTGACGCGACCCATCTTGGGTTCGCGCATCACAGAGAGTGAGTATCCCGATGAAACACGAACCGAATATCAATTCCCTGCTGCGGAATAGGGAGATCGCCTGCGCCTTCCGGCGCTGGCTTCGCGAAGACGGGGACACCCTGGTCGCCGCAGCCGACTTGCTCGGCGGTCCGAAATGGGCGCGGCACGCCAGCGCCGTCGTCACCTGCGCTCGAAACGGCGGCGATCTACAGACTCGCCGACGGGACCTTGCACGTCTTGCACGGCTCTTGCGTCTTGAGCTCGTCGACGATCTCTCACGACCCGAAGCGGCCCGCTTCGCAGCGCTTCATCCCGACGACCCTCGGGCCACCGAGGCCATGTCCTGTGCCGAGGCGGTCTCACGCGGCGGCCGGGCGCTCGAAGCGCTCTGGCTGGCCGGGCTCCCCGGTCGCGGCGTGGAGTTGGGCTGATGGAGGCAGAACAAGAATTCCGCCTCAGGACGGCGCGTCTACAGGCGGAGCTCGCGGCGCAATGGCTGCACCTGATGCGCTTCGCCGCCTATCCCGGCGCGCCCACTTTCTCGCCGAGCCTGTGTCACTACCATGCGCTGCTCGATCCCGCGGCCAGCGACTCCGCCCGGCAGGAGGCGTGTCGCGCAATGCTGGCCAGTGTCCGGCAGCGTCTTCCGATCGAAGAGCTCCAAGGCCTCACGCAGTATAAAGCAGAGCGACCGAAGGACCCGTACGACAAGGCGTGGAAAACGACACGGTTGGGTGCCGAGCTCTGGATGATCGCACATCTTCTCGAGGTGGCGATTGCAGGGTTCGAGGAGGCCGCAGCATAGCTTAGAGGCTGGGGCCGCCCTCGGGTGGCCCCAGGCATATATATTTTGGGGTCATTTCTGGACTGCCACGAGAACTCTCGGCCTGGGTCTCAGCTCAAGTCTCCGCGCAGACAAGCACGGTGTCGCGTCGTCAGATCTTGTGCGCCGTATGTGGGGACACGCAAAATGTTTCGCCTGCCGCCAAGAAAAAGGGAAAGCGTTGGTATCCAGTTGTGCGGAAAAACATTCGTCGTCTGAGCGCACATTTTTTGCGTCTGCAACTGAACCCTTTCTGCGAGCCCGATACGATCGACCGTTTCCGTTCCGGTCTTGGTAGAAAGCGCGGAAAGTGTGAATTCGCCGCACTTGCGCAGGCGCTGTCGCAGAGTAAGGAAAGCGGACATTCTCAAGCCTGAATAGCTTGGCATCCTCGCTGCGTTCGGCGTCACTGGCAGGTCAGACCACTTGTCCCGCGAAAAGGCGTTGCCAAAGCATCCCAAACCACGCGAATCCCCAGTTGTTGTTGCACTGGGCCAGATTGTCATGAATGACGGCACTTGTTGCGTCAGTCCTCGAAGAGGCGTCCATCAACCGATTTCGAGAAACGGAGAAATGCGGTAATGCTATCAAAGATGAACCGTGCCTCGTCCATTCCGACCAACGTCTCGTTGTCACAACGCTGGTGAATGATGGTCCCAGGAGTGCCTGACTTGGAGCCCGCGGCGGTTGGCAGGAGGAGACATGGCTGGCCAAAGACGACATTTCTTCGTCACTGTGCTACTATTAAGCAAAAGCCCCACCGGAGTTGGTCAAGATGAACACCCCCATTCGCGACGACATCTTTTATTTGACGGAGGCCGGGACCGAGACCGAGGTGATGTACAAGTTCGGTCATGAACTGCCGCACTTCGCCATGTTCACGCTGCTGGAAAACCCGGAGGCCGTAGGCGACGTCAACGCAATGTATCGTCGATATCTTGACGTCATGGCCGATGCTGGAGCCGGCGCTATGATCTGCGGGCTCGACTATCGGCTCAGCCCTGATTGGGCCCGACTGCTGGGCCATGACAATGAGGCGTTGGCAGAAATCCAGCAGCGCTGTATTGACTTGTTGCATGAAGTCTCGGCCCCATATTCCGACCGCATCCCTCATATTTTAATCGGCGGATGCATCGGCCCCCGCGGAGATGCTTATGGCAAGGGCGGAGCGATCACCGCCGAAGAGGCCGAAGCGTATCACGCGACCCAACTTGCTGCGCTGAAGGCCGCTGGTGCCGATATCGCCTGCGCTCACACCTTCAACAACATCCCCGAGGCGATTGGCGTCACCCGTGCTGCAGAGCGCGTTGGACTACCCATCGCGGTTTATTTCTCGCTCGACAGTCGCAGCCGCCTGAACTCCGGCCCGAGCTTGCGAGAGGCTGTCGAGAAGACCGAGGTCGAAACGGGCGGCTATGCGGCCTTCTATGGGCTCAATTGTTCGCACCCTGTCGAGTTCGAACCGGCCATCGACGACGGCAAGTGGATGGCCCGTATGCGTTCTATACGGCCCAATGCTTCAAAGATGGAGAAGATCGCCTTGTGCAAGCTCGGTCACCTCGAAGATGGCGACCCGGTTGAGCTCGGCCAGCAGCTGGGCGACCTTCACCGCCGGTTCCCTCATATGAATGTCTTGGGCGGCTGCTGTGGGACAGACGAGCGCCACTTGCGCGAAATCGCGCGGAATGTGTTGGTTTAGTGCACTCCGCGTAAACGCGTTGAATGCATCGTTTCTGGAGACTGGCCTTGGCAGTCCCGAAAAACGGGCCGCAACGCAGCACCCGGATAAAATGACAAAAGGCTGCTCGTGTTGTCCATACACCAACGGCCCACAGCGGACCCTCGTCGTCTGATCGAAAGCTGCATCGCAGCGTCACCGAACCGGCCCTCTCAGCGTCTTTTCAACCGTTCAATTTTAGCCCAGAGTAGATCGTGCTTCTTTTTGACACTGTGAAAGTGTTCGGTGATTGAATGTCGTTTCTTTTCTGCAAGCCATGATTTTTTCCTTTCTTCCTGGAGCTGGATCATAAGGGTTTTGAGGGCGTCAAGCTCGCGTTGAAGTGTCGGTAGATCGACGATCTCAACAGAATCCACCCGCGGAGACTTCACTGGCGAACTGGTGGAATTTCTCGCTATCTCCTTCGTCTTTCTTTTCCTTTTCGTTTTCCTTGGGGTTGTAATTGGAGGGCGCTTAGCGAACTTTTCCGTCCTAAACGCTGCCCGTTGAGGTCGTGGTGTCTTTTCCGTTGGGGCGTCAGTGAAAATGATCAGGAAGAACGCGAGTCTGGGTGTCCACGGTGCACCGCTGGCTGTCCGATGCCCCGATTCATTCAGATAATGAGATACGAGTTTGGGGCCGACGATATTTCGCTTCGCGAGACTGAATAGAGTGGCTCTGTGAGTCCGCACAAGCTCATCGAACGAAAGCGCAGCGCTGTGAAAATGGTGCCGTTCAGAATCTTGCAAATCGTTTCGATCATTCGGTATATCATTTGGGTCCGGCGCAGGTTCGTTAATGTCCTCGAGCTTTCCGATGACCTGGCCGTCGATGACTTCTATGTCTTCCAGGGTGTCGCGCCGGACGAAAGAATATACGTTGTTCCGGAAGGTTATGAGGTCGCCTTCATCCAGAATTTTTTCCGAACAGCGCACGGAGAAGGTTTGTCGTGTCCTGTTCGGTGTAGAAACGCTCTCGGTCGCGATCCATAGTGTCCCGTTTTCGAAGACCGCTTCGACAACGACATGTAGGATCCAGTCCGAGTTCGCCTTAGACCGTATGCTGGCGTAGTGTGTGCCTGCTTCACGGTCCGCTGAAATGATCTCGTTAATCTGACTAATAGCTCGTCTCGTTGGTCGGCTAAAATGTCCACCTCCTGTATTCTGGGAGGTGTCCGTGCACTCATGTTTAGGCCAAGGCGGGCCTAATTCATTGAAATAGACACGGCTGCCGTAGCCGTTCGCGTAAAAGTATACGGCCTGCCCGCAGACCGGACATCGTGCATTGGGATTGACGAAGCATGAAGTGAAACCTGTCACACCGTGATGACGCAGTCGTTTGTGTGCAGAGTCTACGTTAGAGAACTGAAAATGCCCTCCTCCGCCGCCGCCGGTACACCAGCCACAGGTGCACCACGGATAGTGATTATAACCCGGCAACTCCTCTCCTTTCGTGGAGGACGACTGAAGATTTCGGGCGGGATATCCTCAGTGGACCTCCACGGTGAATCTACTACAGAACGTTTTGCGCTGCACTACCCGTCCTTTGGCCTGAATGCGAGCGCATAGTGTAATCGCGCACTCGTAGCGAACGTCCACTTTCCACCCTGACGGACCGACGTGACCGGCCCTTTGCGGACATCCAAGACGGGTCAAAGATGCTGCGGTGCGGCCCGTCAAAGCAGAAATTCGCCGCGACTGCGAAACCAGATCGCGGGCGAATTCACGCAGCGCGGACGAAGCGGTCTAATGCATCAGCGGCACGGTCGATCACGTTTTCGGTGGCAAGTCCAAAGCCGCTCCACCGCTGAGCAGCTCACGCATGATCACGTTGCAGGGGACCCAAACGGGGACAATAATTCGCGCTGCCAAATCAGCCGAGAAAAAAAGCAAGTATTCAAAATCTGAATATCCCTCGACATTGAGTCAGGGGTGACTTTCGTGACGAAATATCAAGCTGCAACTGTTCAATACAATTCAGCCCGGATGAGGTTCAGCTCAATGCTTTCTGGATTGATTGAAATCGCATGATCCGCAGCTTCCCGTGCGGCTTGGTGTTTCCCATGGCCGCGTGGATGCGGACGATCATCACCCAGGCGGGTATCAACTGCGGGTCCTGTGATACCGCCTCACCAAATGCCTGCAACGCACTGCCCATCCGGCGAGTCGTCAGCCCGATACCGCCCAGTACGAGCTGTGTTTCGGGAAAATCGAACTTTGCCAGTAGCGTTTTCTGCCATTCGCCCATGGCCCCGTGCAGATCGGTGGCGGTCTGTCGCGGCATCTGCGTATCGAGCAGGCTGAGAAACTCCCGCGCTGCCACGATCCGCACTGTCTTCACAGGGTCGTCGAGCAATGCCGCCAGACGCGCTGACTGCACCGGTCTCGCTGCACCGCGCTGCACGCCAATCGCGGCCGCACGCACCAGCGGATCCGGATCACCCAACAGGGGTTCCAGCCGGGTCGCGAGCGCCGGGGTCACGGCACCGGCAAGCATCTCCAGAGCGGTCGCACGCGCGATCCCTGGCAAGGCAGCGTATTCCGCAAGGTCCGCCAGATTAGCCATGTTGCCCGCAGGATCATTGCGACCGGCGGCAAGCGTCTGGCCGTAATGCGGACCGCGGTTTCGGCTGTCGGGGTACCAGCCTTCCAAGGCCTGCGCGGCCCATGCCGCAGACTGATCCGTGTGGCAATCGGTACAGGCGTCCGGGCCCAGGGTGGCGGTGCGCAGGTCAGGGCGCGGGATCCGGAAGGAATGGTCGCGTCGCCCGTCTACCACCATATAGTTGCGCTCGATCATGTGGCAGCTCTTGCACTGCGCCCCCACAGTGTCGGGCCCATGAAAATGATGTGACGGATCGTCGTAGTCCTGCCGGATCAGCGTCGGGAAGGCCGCGTTGCCCGCTGGCGAATGGCACTGCGTGCAAAGCGCATTCCCCTCGGCGCGCAGCTCTGCCGAATGTGGCTCGTGGCAGTTGTTGCAGGTCACGCCTTGTGCATACATCTTCGACTGCAGGAAGGAGCCATAGACGTAAACCTCGTCCAGGATCTGGCCGTCGGCGTGATAGCTGCCTTGGCTCAGCAGACTCAGGCGATAGGCATCGTGAAAGGGTGTTCCCGGCAGCGGGTTGCCGTCGCCGAACGGCTCGCGTCGGGAATGGCAGGTCGCGCATTGCTGCAGATAGGTCTCACCGCCGCGTGCCATGTCGATGGTCAAGCCGGTATCCGTCAGCCCGTCCCACGGGACCCGCGATGTTTCTGGGGTCTTCGCCCAGTCCAGATGCGCCTCGCCGGGCCCGTGGCAGGCCTCGCAGCCAACGCCGATCTCGGCCTGGGTGCTGGCATAGCTGCGGGTGGCCGGGCTGTAGTTCTTTTCGAACCCCGTCGCGTGGCACTCGGCACAGCGCGCGTTCCAGTTCTTGTAGGGTCCGGTCCAGTGCAGCCCGTTACCCGCCTGAAGATCCTGGTCGGGATAGAGGTGGTACCAGCGTTTCCCTTGCGTGTCCCAGACCACGTCAAACGATTGCAGGCGGCCCTCTTCGGTTTCCAGCAGGTACTGTTGCAGCGGTTCGATCCCGGCCACGCTGTGCACGGGATAGGCGGTGGTCCGGCCGGTCGGGCCATCCGCATCGATGAGATATGTGTCGCCGTCCCGGTAGAACCGGGTCGTTACACCGTTCAGTGTGAAAGTCGCATCATCAAAATCGCCCAATACGTTTTCAGGGACAGGGGCCGTCCAGGCGAGCGCGTGATGCGATCCTTCCCAGGCTTCCATGGCCTCGGTGTGACAATCGGCGCAAGCCTCTGACCCCACATATCGAGGCACGGAACCGTCTTGCGCCGCAGCGCTCGTCCACACCGAACAATGGGCCATCAAAGCAAGCAGGACGCCACTCGTGACATTGTTCATGAGAAATTCCGGCCTTGTTGAAAGGTGTACGGGTGCCGATTGGCAACGAGAGGCACCGTGACGATCTCGGAATGAGACACTCGGCATGTGTCGCGGATCTTGAATGGCGGTCCGATGCCGCGCTCTTCTTGATGATGTTGAAAATCATGTTGCCCGGATGCAGGGATCGAAGGCGGTCTTCCGTATGCAAGAGGTCCGACACCCGCGCCCTGCGACCAGGTTGGATTGCGACGATCTCGCGGGTTCGGAGCGCCCCCAGCGGGGCGCTCCGTCCTTTTTGCCAAAGGCTCTAATCGCTGGCCGCCTTCATGGCCGCTTCCATCTTTTGCTTGTCCGCCTCCGTCAACTGGGGGCGATCCATGCTGACCGTCAGCTTGTCGAGCTTGGCCGTCAGGGCGAAAGGCGGCTTGTAGTCCGCGTCGTTGACGCCGGTCAGCGTATCCGATCCGATGTCGAACGACTCGTCCCATTGCAGGATGATCGGGATGGTTTTTTCCATCTTCTTGGTGTCGACGACCGTTCCATCCACCTTCAACGTCCCGGTGCCGCCCTTGCCGATACCGCTCTGGTTGTTGTAGGCGAGCGTGCCCATACCAAGGCCGTCATAGGCGAAGTCGAACTCGAGCGTGTGCTTACCGGGGCTGAGCGCGTCCTTGCCCTCCCACTTGATCCGATCAAGGTCGAGCAGGTTCCACAGGAACACCGGCTTGCCGTCCTTGAGGTAGAACCCGTAGCCGGCGAAGCGTCCGCCCGAGGTCAGGATCATCCCTTCGGCGCCGCCCTCGGGCACGTCGATTTCGGCGGTGATCGTGTAGGACGTGTTGAGCAGCACCGGCGAGTCGCCCTGCGGCAGCCCCACCATCGGCCGGGTATAGACGAACTCGGTCCGTCCCGCCGTGATGTTCGGGCGTGGCGCGACGAGGCGCGTCGCGACCGATGCGTCCAGTGGCAGAACCTGGTACTTCGTCGCCTCGCGCAAGAACGTCTCGCGAAGCTCTTGCACCATGTCGGGATGCGCCGCCGCGATGTCGGTGCTCTGGGTCGGATCGTCCTTCAGGTTATAAAGCTCGAACGTCTGGTTGTTGAGCGGATCGGGGTTCGGCGTGGCAAAGGCCTCCCACGGGGCGCGGTTGACCTTGGTGGCGAGCAGCCAGTCGTCGTGCCACAGCCCCCAGTTCCCCATCATCTCGAAATACTGGGTGTCACGAGGCGGGGCCGCATCGGAATTGTCCGCGTCGAACAGATAGGCAAAACTCTTGCCGTCCATCGGCGCTTGTGTGATGCCATCGACCTCCTGCGGCACGGGAATGCCCGCGACTTCGAGGATCGTCGGCACCACGTCGATGACGTGCAGGAACTGGTCGCGCTGGCCGCCCTTGTCGGTGATCTTGGCAGGCCAGGTCACGGTCATGTTCTGGCGCATGCCGCCGAGTTGCGATGCAATCTGCTTCATCCACGGGAACGGCGTGTCGAACGCCCAGGTCCAGCCAACCGCCATATGGTTGTAGGTGTGCTCGGTGCCCCAGTCGTCGTACCATTTCATCTGGGTCTCGACGGGGATGTTACCCATGCCGTTGAACCACGCGACCTCGTTCGGGGTGCCCAAGAGGCCGCCCTCGGCGCTGGTGCCGTTGTCGCCGTTGATGTAGATGATCAGGGTGTTGTCGTACTCGCCGATATCCTTGAGGTACTGGACGATGCGCCCGATCTCGTGGTCGGAATAGGCGGAATAGGCGGCGAAGACGTCCACCTGCCGGATGAAGAGTTTTTTCTCGGCATCGGTCAGGCTGTCCCATTCCTTGATGTAGTCGGTGGGCCAGGGCGTTTTCTTGGCGTCTTCGGGGAAGTAGCCCATCTTTTTCTGGTTCGCGAAGATGGTCTCGGACAGCTCGTTCCAGCCGGCATCGAACAGGTTCATCGCCTCGATCTTCTCGACCCATTCCTTCGTCGGGTGGTGCGGCGCGTGGGTGGCGCCGGGCGCGTACTTGATCATGAAGGGCTTCGACGGGTTGGTCTGGTGCATCCGGCTGATCCAGTCTATCGCGTCGTCGGCCATCGCGGTGACCAGGTTCCAGCCGGGCTTGCCGTCGAACGGATAGATCTGCGTGGTGTTGCGGAACAGGTTGGGCTGCCACTGGTTCGCGTCGCCGCCGACGAAGCCGTAGAAGTATTCGAACCCCATGCCGGTCGGCCACTGGTCGAACGGGCCGGACTGGCTGGCCTGGAAGGCCGGGGTGTTGTGATCCTTGCCGAACCACGAGGTGTTGTATCCGTTCTCGAGCAGGATCCGCCCGACGGTCGCCTTGTCCTCGGCGATGATGGAGTTGTAGCCGGGAAAGCCGGTCGACTGCTCGGCGATCACGCCGAAGCCCACATTGTGATGGTTGCGCCCGGTGATCAGCGCCGCCCGCGTCGGCGAGCAGAGCGCAGTGGAATGGATGGCCGTGAACTTGAGCCCGTCCGCGGCCAGCGCATCCATCGTCGGATAGGGGATCACGCCGCCGAAGGTCGACGGAATGCCCCAACCGGAATCGTCGGTGATGATCAACAGAACGTTCGGCGCCTCTTCGGACGGCACGATCTGCGGCGCCCACCACGGCGTCGATGTCAACGCCTGTTCGTTGATCTCTCCGCCGAATTGCGGATCCGGGGCGGGAAGCTGCGCACCGTCAATGGTCGTGGTCGCACTTGGCGATCCAAGATCGCCGGTGACGTGCTGGGCAATGGTTGGGTTTGCCGAAATCAGCCACCCCGCCACCCCGAGCGCAAGGCTGGTGATTGCAACAGTGCCGAAATTGAGACGCGTTCGTTTCATTTTGTCCTCCGGGATCAAAAACGATTTTCAACAAGGTTTCGAGAACGACGTGCAGAAAAGCAGAACCGACGACAAACAAGGTTTGGAAAAGTGAAAGAGTGGTATTGGTTTCCCGCCACCAAAGCAGACATGAGCGTAGCATGTATCGGCGGTCAGAGGAATAATCATAGTCAAGGTAGCAAGCAAAAAGCCAACGAGCGCGGGAACCTTGGAAAACACCGCTCGCACCGCTATCGCCGGATAGCCCGGATAAGCAGCGAAGACTCACCGCTTCATGAGGCCAATGCCATGCGTTCGATAAATGTCGCAAAAGGGCTCCAAGCCGACTTGCGTCGATGCGGAAAAAAGCCCTGTTTCAGTATCATCTGAATGTCAGCTCACGCTGAAACCGCCCGGTTGCATTGCGGCTGCAGAGAAAGTCCGGTTCCCGCCCATTCTGTTGAAAAACACCCGTTCGCGAGCGCAGAAATCCGGTGCCTGAGAGATGCGCATGCGCCTTTCTTGTCAGGCTTTCCGCGTCTGCTGCGGTGCAGGAAAGATCTTCGCCAGTTTCCGGAGGTTCTGGGCGGTTGCGGCGAGGAGGAATTCGTCGTTTGCGCCGCATGGACCACGTAATCGGAGCCTTCCGAGCCCGAGGATGCGCTTGAGGTGCGCGAAGAGCATCTCGACCTTTTTCCGCAGCTTCATCGAGATGGCGTATTGCCTGGTCTTCGCGATGTCGCGGGCGGCTTGGCGTGCGTCTTCGTGCTCCTCGCGGGTGATGGATCTGGCATCGGCGTTCGGGCAGCATTGCTGTTTCGACGGGCAGGCCTGGCAGGTCAGTTTCAGGGCGCGGTATTTGGCCCGACCCTCGCTGGTCGGCCCCCGGTTCGGGTCGGAATAGTTCCGGCGGAACTGCTTCAGTGTTTGGCCCTCGGGGCAGATGTATTGATCGTTTTCGGCGTCCCATTCGAAGTCCGCCCGGCTCCAGGTGCCGTCGGTGCGGCCCGATTTGTCCAAGACCGGAATGTGTGGGGCGATCTTGCGATCGACCAGCCAGCCCAGCATCGGTCCGGTGCCGTAGGCCGTGTCCGCGATCAGCCGTTCAGGATGCAGGTCGAACCTGGCCTTCACCCGATCCAGCATGGTCTTGGTCGAGCCGACCTCGGCTTGCCGGATGGATCGTGTCGTCTCGACATCCACGATCACACCATGGTCCGTGTCGATCAGGTAATTGTCCGAATAACTGAAGAACGCGGGCCCCTTACGCGCCGCTGTCCACTGGCTGGCCGGGTCGGAATGCGAAGTGAACTTGGGCTGAACCTCGCTGGCGGCGCCGAAGGCGTTCGCGCATTCTCTTGAACCAGTGGCGTTCATGCGCTCACCATCCAGCGTGTCGAGATACTCACGAACCGCACGGGGCGCATCAACCGGGTTGATCTGCGAGACGTCCCAGTCGTCCTTCGACGTCGAGTTCTGCTTGTTCGCGTCCGCTTCGATCAGGCTGGCATCGACCGCCATGCGCTGGCCGCTGACCAGGCCCCCTGCGATGCACCGTGCGACCGTTACCTCGAACAGGTGGCGCAGCAACTCGCTGTCTCGAAACCGGCCATGCCGGTTTTTGGAGAACGTCGAGTGATCCGGCACCCGGTCACCCAGCTCAAGGCGGCAGAACCAGCGATACGCCAGGTTCAGATGCACCTCTTCGCAGAGCCGCCGTTCCGACCGGATGCCGAAGCAATAGCCCACCAGCAGCATCCGGATCAGCAGCTCGGGATCGACCGACGGACGGCCTGTATGGCTGTAGAAATCGGCAAGATGGGTGCGGATGCTGCTCAGGTCGACAAACCGATCAATGGACCGAAGCAGGTGATCTTGGGGAACGTGATCCTCCAGCGAGAACTCGTAGAAAAGGGCTGCCTGCGCTTCCTGTCTCGGTCCCAACATTGCTCAATTCTCCCGCTGGTCAGAAGAATTGAATCAGCAACCTACCGTCCAAGAAAGCCCAAGCTTTTCAACAAAATACGCCCTTCTTTCCGGCACCTTCGCAGACGCTGTAGAGATCGAGCATCTGCAGCGAATGGCAGGAAGGTCCGCATTGCCCCGGTTCATTCATTGCGCAGCGAAGGTCAGCTCACCTCAGGATCGCGCCGTTGAGCAGTGGCTTTGCGGGCGTGCCGACGCCCAGCGCCGGCCAGTCCGCAAACCAGACTACGCCAGACATGTAGGTGACATAGAACAACGCGGCTGGCAGGGGACGTATCACCTCGCGAAGCTTTTCGCCCAAGTGCTGCGCGAAGATCGGCTTGAGGACGGTCGAGAGCATCACGGCGCCGGCGATCAGATCACGCCAGTGTCCATGACGAGGACGAGGACGAGAAGGGACATTTTTTCTCTCTTGCTGTCTTCGAGATAGTCCGGCGCGGCGGCCCGTCTGCGGATGGGGATGCCGGCGCCGTAGCTTGACTGCCTTCGTCCGGTCAGTCTGCTTCGCAGTCGGTCACGGGAAACGTGTAACCGATGGCGGGAAATGCCTCGACCATCGCGTAACCGTCGTCATCGTCCTCGAAGATCGCGGATAGCTGTCGTGTCGTGATTGTCGTCGGAGGGCCACCGTCCTCTTGCCAGACGATGGAATAGAGCTTCGCGAATACGGACGCACCGCCATCCCTGTTCGTGGCAAGATCCGCCGACATGCATTCGCTTGTCAGACCGGTCCTGATGCATTTCACGATTTCGGGGACACGATGCGGCCAGTCGGACACGAAGACCATTCGATCATCCTCGACGGTGACATGACCGCCACCGTTGACTTCGTCATAGGGCACCTGGCACCGCCACGTATCGGAAAATGCCGGGCCGCCGAGCATGACAAGAACTGCGATGGGCGTAATCGGTTTCACGATAGGTCTCCTTGATCGGACGAACACGCGGCCGGATCCGCAGGGTCATCCACCTCAAAATGATACACCCTCGACTGCCTGTTTCACAACGCCGGCAACACGACCGCATTGCGGCGCCACCCCTGCGCGCCCGGCCACAGCTTACAAATCCGGGTCCGCGTCCCCATGTAGAATGCACAGGCGTGATAGTCTCCGCCAAGGAAGGGCATCTTTGATGACCATGTTTTCCATCAAGCCAAAGTTCGATCTCGCCGAATTCCTCGCGACGCCCGCCCCGGTCGGCGTGGCCAGATCCCGTAACGCAAGACGTCGCAAGATGCTCGTTCATACCGCCGAGAAAGCGAAGGATACACCCCAGCCATCGCCACCCGAAGGATCCACATCGACCGAAAAACCGGAATAGTGAACCTGGGCCGGCGATCCCGGAGGATCACGTTTTCCTTCGGAGATCGGCTTTTTTGGCGACGTTGGGGCCGAGCGACATCCAAAACCGACATGTGCAGCGGGTTCAAGTGATCAGGCAACGTTCAGGTGTCGGCTGTCGGGGGGGATGGTAGTATCCTGATGCGATACCAAAGGGCTCTACGAGGTCCGATGAGCGATACCACCCCGCATCATGGTACCTCGGCACACTCACACCACAAAGCCGTAAAGCACCACCCAGATCGACAGGACAGCACCGCAGACCAGCGTCTAAATGCCGTTCCACGCACATCCGACGCGCGACGCGCTGATCCCCGCGAAGGACCCGATCAGCAGGGTCGTCGCCGTGAAGGGCGAACTGGCCCCGCCCAGCCGGCAGCCAGTGCCACGACGATGGCCGTCGGCGTCACGCCATGGCACTCCGCGCCCGGAATAAGCGGCCCGATCAGCATCACCGCACTGATCGGGTTCGTCCCGAGCTGTCCCGCCAGCGCGATTAGCCAGACAAAGGTCACGAGGATCTCCATCCGTCCGTGGTTGAAGTCTGCGAACTCCACCATAACCGACACCCTCGACGGCCACCCCGGCTACACCGACAGCACGGTGCCAAATTCCAACACATGCTCCAACACTTACCTTGCCAAGCATCAGGGACCGGCGCATGCTACACTGATGACTTACGACATTCGTTTTGTGACCGACTTGCTCGACGGCAACGCCTACCACGCCATGATGGTCGACTCCGCAGGCTGTTCGACGCCCGCCTTGCCGAGGCCAGGGCGATGAGTTGTCGCCGCATCGTGACGGATACCGTGAGAGGGAACCTGCCGATGCTGTCGCTCTACGAGAGCTGCGGATTTCACCGGGTCGAGCGCTATGCCGGAAACTTCAACCCGCCTGACTTCGATCCCTTTCTCGTGTATTTCGAAAAATCTCTGCCACAGACCAACGGGTGATATGCAATGTCGGACGAGGGGATTATAGTCTCCTACAATACCGAGAAAGGCTTCGGGTTCATCAAGTCCGCGACAGTCGATCGGGACGTTTTCTTCCATGTAAGCGCATTTCGTCACGTCTCCGTGCCAACGCCGCATATGAGGGTCGTCTTCGACGTGAAGGTGGAGGCCGGTGGACGAAAATCCGCAAGCAACATCGAACTTCTCGAGGCACCCGAAAAAGCGCGGCTGAAATCTGATGCTCATCCCCGAAAACCCGCCCGCGAGGAAACACCGATCAGTATTCCCCATACCGCATATGTCGAAATCAAGGAAGGATCGTGGGCTGAAAAGAGCTATTATGGAGATTTGAAACTTACCGATCGACAGCTCCAGTTCGAGGGCAGGGCAATCGCAGTTGGCGTCACGTCTCGACTAAACCATTGAGAACCCTGCGAAGGAAGTCGTCATCCCAGCCCGCGCGCTTGAGCTTGATCGAGAGCGAGCCCTTGGACGTGTCCCTGCGAACGACGTCGAGCGCACGGCGGCGCAGGACGGCGATGTTGCCCGCGCTATTATCCTTGCGGTTGCGTGCTGCGTCTTCGCGGAACGAGACATCGAGCTGCCAGTGCAAAGCGTTCTCGATGGCCCAGTGGGCACGAACGGTTTCCAGCAGGACCTCTGGCGTCGGCATCCATGACAGCGCGAAGATGCGAGTTTCAGAGGTGACTTTTCCCTCTATCTCGCGGGTTGCCTCGATCCGGCCGAACGCCTTCAGCCCGGGAAATTCATGGTGCTCGGCCAGCCCCTTGGCGGAAACGACCATGCCGGTGCGGCTCTCCTTCCGCCCATGACCGGTCTCTTCGACGCAGGCCACCGGATGGTCCTTCTTCACCTGGCCGAAGCAGGCCCGGGCGTCGGACAGGAGCGACTCCTGGTTGGCCTTCAGCGCCAGGCACCAATCGCCGCCCTGCGCGTTGACCGCCGCAACCGTGCGGCGATTGCAGTGTAACGCGTCGGCGGTCACGACCTTTCCTTTCAGTGCGATCAGCCCGAGGACTTCAAGGGCGGCCTCCAGCTCCGTGCCTTTGTCGGCGGTCACACTGACGAGCGTCAGGCGCAGCCGGGATGCGTAGGCCGACACCATCATCCGCGTCCGCGCGCTCTCGCCCTTGTCGCGGGCGCCGCGCAACGACTTGCCGTCGACGGCGACGACATCCCCGTCGCGCAGCAGGGCGGTCACGTCGGCCAGCACCTGACCGAAGGCGGCATCAAGCGCCCTGGGATCGATCATCCGGAACACCACCGAGAACGTGTCATGTGACGGGATGGCGTGCCTGAGCTTCAGGAAGTCCCTGAAAATGCTCTCCTTTGCACGCCCAAAGGCGGACATCTCGGCGCAGGACGTCGCGCCGCAGAGGACGGAAACGAACGCGATAACCAGAAGCTCGCCGAGGTCATGCCGGGCGTTCTCCGCGCGGGGATCAGGGACGTCGTCGAAGGCGGAGAGAAAGATATGCATGCTGGTGACGGGCTCCGTGGGATGAGTTTCCCCACACAGAATCCATCACGAGCCCGGCAGCAAGAGGGTCAGCTCAGAGCCTCAAAGCCAACTGCGATTCCCCTGAGTTCGAGGGAGAGACGAGGTTTCATATCAGCAGCAAGAAGATATCCAGGTCTCTGCGGTTCGTATCATCCGTCGAGAAACAGGCCTTCGAACCCTACGTCATCAAGGGGGGCGGACCAATCCTTATCGTCACATCGGCCAGGTTTCTTGGCGGCGACCTCAAGACGCTCATGAATGTATTGCGCAAACGACTTTGACACATGAAAACTGCCGTCAATGTCGCCTGCCGAACGCGTTGCGCGGCACCGGCACGTGACGACAGTCCGTCAAGGGCGCGCGAGACGGCTTGTTGAGTCTCGGCGGGCCAGTTGCTTTGCGCATCCCTCCGCGAGATGGCACGAGCTGCAACGCGGCCGGCAAGGGGTTGGCTGGATATGCAAGTCCCTTGCCAAATGCGTTGATGATCAAAGCTCCATCTTTGATATGACGTTCGTCCGCTTCGATCTTGAGGAAGTGAAAACGCGCGGAACTGTATGCATACTGAACGCTTTATCTGGTCGTTGGTGGATACTTCAAGCCAACAAAGCTTTTGGACGAAATGTTCGCTGTGTGGCTTGTTTTATAAGCCTCTTAACCGCTGCGGGATCATGCGGACGATTGAGATTTCTCCTATCCGACAACGCGCAACCCACGCTCTCGGGCACGCGCATTGGTGCCGGCGGAGGGTTGGTCGAAGGGTCCCTGACCGCTATGCGAACTCCCTCAGATGGCATGGGGCACGGCTGACCGATCTCACGGCTCAGCTGCCGCGTTGATGTCACAGGCCCCGACCTTCCGATCGGAGCCTGTGATGCAAAGCTACTACTTGGTCGCCTTTTGCGTTTTAGCCGAATCGGCAGCTTGTTTCATTTTTCGGCGTGCAAGTCCCTTTTTGAGAGCATCAATGCGCTCGGGTGTTTCTGGCTGGAAAACAACACCCCACCATTTCCAACCTTCAAGTCGATCTCCGATTTTCTCAAGATTGGTGTAAATCTCGAGAGATGACCATGAGCGATGACCGGACATCATTCGAACTTTAGCCGCAGGCCAGCCCATCTCGAAGGCTCGAGATATCGCTTCGTGCCGGAGATCATGAAAGTGTAGATCTTCAATACTTTCGAAGAGTTCAACAAGACGAGTAAATGCGGTTGACAGACTATCAGATGCATATGGAAAGATTTTTTCGTCGACCTTCGGCATTGACTTGATGATCTGGAGCGCTTCGTCGCTCAGCAGCACCCAGACGTCATTGCCTTTCTTCTGCCCGGGATGTTTCATATTACGGACCAGGACTTTCTTATCTGCGTAGTTAATATCGGCCCATCGAATTCTTGTAATTTCCGAGAGCCGGCGTGAAGACGTAATTGCGAAAGCAATGATCTTGTGTAACGGAGCGGCATTGCTTCGCAAGGACCGAGCGAAGGCCTCTTCCATCAGGACGTTCAGTTCTTCGAGCGTCGGCCGTCTATCGCGCTTATTGGCCTTTCCGACGATCTTGAGTTTGCGAAGCGTCCTCATGGCTCTCTGCATATCCTCGTATTTAAGAAGGATTTTGTAGGCCGTTTCTGCAACGGTGAAGAGGCCATATAGGTGCTGCATGTAATTGTTTACGGTCGCGGCGCTCCGGCCCTCTTTTTTCAAAGCGCGTGCAAGATCAATGAGAAATGTTGGATCAACCTCATGGCAGCCAACATTAGTCTCATCCATGCCCTCCAAGGTCCGCAGGCACTGTATCATCGTCTTTCCGACTTCCTTTTCGATGTCCAGCCGGTAGCGCTTGATCAGCTCGGCGAAGGTGCCGGCTGGAGTAGGGAGCGAGAGGGTGCCCTCATGCCAAGCTTTCTCCGTCCGGGCGGCCCACTTCTCTGCCAACTTGCGCTGCGAAAAGGTTTCTGACTTCGAGAAGATCACCTTCCCGCTCTTCTTAATGCGCACTTGGGCAGTGAAGCTCGGTTTGCCGTTCGTTTTGTTTCTTGTCGTGATGGTTGCCATTTTCAGCCCTTTCCTGGTGGGAAGGACGATGGGGTCGACCGATTTTGCCCGGAAATTGGGGAGCAAAAAAATCTTGTTGGCGTTCCCGCAGGCAGGTGCGTGACGTCCGCCGACGCCGGTGCTACAAAACGCTCCTCGGGTGCTACAATTGTAGCACCGGCTGTCGAAATCGCCGCCAATAGTGGCGAATGATCGCAAATCGCAGCCGCAATCGACGGAGGACCACTCAGTGAAACAAGGGATTCTCAGCACGACCGATGCTTCCCGTTTGTCCGTCGCCCCGATGATGGACTGGACGGACCGGCACTGTCGGTATCTGCATCGCCAGTTGAGCCGGCATGTTCTGCTTTATACCGAGATGGTGACCGCTCCGGCTCTGGTGCGGGGTGGTGCGGTGCATCTGCTGG
>Ga0307954_1000186_pt1 | contig 34192 bp, 26 predicted proteins | sample OrgLakmetagen437_FD_201822 | JGI IMG/M metagenome (GOLD analysis project Ga0307954, IMG submission 201822) | Saline water microbial communities from Organic Lake, Antarctica - #437 | ecosystem: Environmental > Aquatic > Non-marine Saline and Alkaline > Saline | place: Antarctica: Organic Lake... | reverse complement strand
GTCATCGAAGGCGTCACATTCACCGACGGTGTCGCCGAGAAAGACACCGCAAACCGCGCCGCTTGATCAGGCTGCGTCACCCAGATTCCAGCATAGCTCGTCGATATCGGGTCGCTCCCGCAGGATATCCAGGGCCGGTGCACCCGCTGACGCAGTGACCACCCTGTAGCCAAGCCCGGTCAACTGAGCATTCAACTGCTGGAGGATCAGGGCATCGTCCTCGACGACCAGAATGGTTTCCTGCCCGCGTTGCAAGGGGGTGTCGTTCGCCTTGACGTCATGCTCTGCCTGGTCGCCGAAACATCTCAAGAAATACAGTTTGACCGTCGTGCCTTCGCCCTGTTCGGAATAGATCCTGACATGGCCACCCGTCTGCTTGACGAAGCCGTAGACCATGCTCAGCCCCAGCCCCGTTCCTTCATCCTGTGTCTTCGTTGTGAAGAACGGCTCAAAGACACGGTTGATTTGAGCCTGGGGGATGCCATGCCCGGTATCGCTGACGGCGATGACGACATACTCGCCCGGCGTCAGGCCGGGTTCGGTCGCAACGTATTCATCGTCCAGCGGCACGTTTGCGGTCTCGATGGTCAATGATCCGCCGTCGGGCATGGCGTCGCGAGAGTTGATCGCGAGGTTGAGAAGGGCAGACTCAAGCTGGGCCAGATCGATCTCTGTCAGCCACACGCCGTCGGAGAGGGCGATATCGATGTCAATATCCTCACCCAGGGTGCGGCGCAGCATGTCCTCGAGGCCGCCAATCACAGCATTGACATCGATCACTCGGGGTAAAAGCATCTGTTTGCGAGAGAACGCCAGAAGCCGGTTGGTCAGTTCGGCCCCGTGATCCGCGGCCTGAGCACTCATGTCCGCGAACTGTCGCAGGGGGTCGTCCTTGGCGAGGCTGTCCTGAAGCATTTCGACGTTGCCGATGATGATCGTTAGCAGGTTGTTGAAATCATGGGCGACACCACCGGTCAGCTGACCCACGGCTTCCAGCTTTTGCGATTGGCGCTGCCGCTCCTCCATTTCCAGCCGGTGCGAGATGTCGGACAGGCTGCCGAGGATCCGGACTGCGCGTCCGTCGTCATCGCGGATCACAAAGGCATGGTTTTCCACTTGGGCCCAGGTGCCGTCGGCACGTCGGAATCGGTAGCGGTCATGGAGTGTGCTGATCTCACCCAGAAGCAGCTTGTCCTCCAGTTCATCGACCCGCTTCTCGTCTTCGGGATGCACGTTTGCGCGCCAGACGGTTGGCACCTTGCCTGTGGGATCCGGCTGATGGCCGAATTGCTGGAACATTCCGTCGCTCCACCACAACCGACCTTCGGTAATGTTCCAGTCCCAAACGGCGCTTCCCGATGCTTCGGCGATCAGACGGAAACGCGTTTCGGATATACGCAGCGCGTCCTCAGCACGGCGACGATCGGTGATGTCGCGCTGGACCGAGACAAAGTGGGTGACTTCGCCTGCGTCGTTCGCCAGCGGCACGATGTCGAGTTCCAGCCAGTATTCCTGACCGGCCTTCGTGTAGTTGATGAGCTCGGCATGCACCGGCGACCTGGACTCTAGAGCCTGCCTGATCCGATCAAGCTCGGCCTGCTGTGTCTTGGGTCCCTGTAGAATACGCGGCGTCTGACCGATTGCCTCGTCGCGCGCGAACCCGGTGACGCGTTCGAAGGCGCTGTTGACATAGGAGATCGTGGCGTTGCCGGACTCATCCGGTTTTGTGGCGTCCATGATCATGACGATATCGCTGATCTTCTCGACCGCAGACTCGAGAAGCCGCAACTGTTCCGTCTGGCGCCGCTCTTCCGAGATATCCGTGAAATAGACCGCCAGACCGTCGGGGATCGGATACGCGCTGACACGAAAGGTGCGGTCGAGCGGCGTGTAGAAGTCTTCGAACCGCACGGTCTCGCCGGTGTCGAAGGCGCGGGCATACCGGGGTTTGGAGGCGGTGCCCGAAAATCCGGAAAACTCATCCGCAACGGGGCAACCGATCAGGTCGTCTCGCTTGCGCCCCAGAAGCTCCTCAGCCTTGCTGTTGAGGTAGGTAAAGCGCCAGTCCTGATCAAGTGTGAAAAAGGCATCGCCGATATGTTCCAGCGTCTCGGCCAGGCGCCGGCCCAACTCGCCCGCTTCCCGTTGGGCCACCGTCAAATCGGTGATGTCCTGCATGGCCCCTTCAACAGCAATGATCTTGCCAGTGTCATCCCTGACCGGCACGCCGATCGAGCGCACCCGAACCCGGTTGCCCTTGGACGTGATCAGGTCGCGGACGCCATCGAAAGGGACACCGTGTTCGGCGCAGTCCTTGAAAACCTTCCGCGCTGACTCCCGTTCTTCCGGGGCTAAATAGCCGAACCCATCCCCTATCGTAGGAGGTGTCCCGGGCGGCATCTCGTGGATTGCTGCCATGCCGTCCGTCCATGTCACCTCTTGAGTATCGAGGGTCACGCGCCAACCGCCCAGCTTGACCGCCCGCCCGGCAATCGCCAACAGCCGTTCGGATTCTTCGGCTCGTCTGCGCACCGTCACCAGTTCAGAAACGTCCTGGAAAGAGCCCTGAATCGCGATGATCTGGCCGGCCTCGTTGCAATCAGCTTCGCCCGTGGCACGAACCCACAGCTTGCGACCTTTGGCGGTGATAATCTGGAGCGTCTCGTCAAATGGCTCACCAAGGTCCATGCAGGATTGGAACAGCGCTTCGATACGGTCCTGATGTTCAGGGAAAAAGTAGCCAAGCGCAACCCTGCCTTCTGGAGAAAACCCGTCAGGTTCGTCGTGGATGCGAGCGGTTTGGGTGGACCAGTCCAGCCGGTCCGCTGCCATGTCATAGCGCCAGGCACCAAAGCTCGCCGAATGGCCCGCGATCTCGAGCATCCGTGTCGCCTGCGCGAGAGCCCTTGCAGACTCGACGCGTTCGGTCACATCCCTCGCTGCGATCAGTTCGGCGCGACGCCCGTCGTGATCGATGGTGTGGCCGGTGATCTCGACGTAGATGATCTCTCCGGACTTCAGCCGGTGCCGCCAAGGCCCGCTCTCACTTCGCCCTTCCGTAACCGCCGCGACATTGTCATCAAGTGCGGGCCAATCGTCTTCAGGGCGAATATCGGCGATCGTCATCGCCAGAAAATCGTCACGGGAATATCCATATTTGGTGACAGCGGCATTGTTCACAGCCAGAAAGCGCAGCGTGTCCAGATCGTAGATCCACATCGGATCCGGGTGTGACAGGAACAGGCTGTCGGTGGCTGTTTTCAATTCTCTGCCCTTCCGTGAATCAATATCTACAAGGCCGCAGGTCCACGGCTGAAGACTACATGTCCTGATCCGGGATGGAACAGTGTTGATTTCGGGAGGATCTGGACATCGGGAAGGGCGATCCGATGCGCTAGCTGGCGACACGACTCTTGCCTTGCTACCGCGCGCGCGTTCAACGCCGGTTTTTCCCAAGCCCTTTATCGGTCGGGAAGGGGCGGGGCAGAAGTCGGCAGCGGCAGCGGCGGAGCGATGGGATTGAGGGCGCACTGGCCATTTGGCTAGTCCATAAGACCCAATAGCAACGGTCTGATTGACCTCCTACATTTCTGATGTGAGTGAGTGATGGATCGGACCGAAGGGGTCAGCACATCTGACGCATCTACAAGTTCTTCGGTGCCGGAAGCTCTGTCAAAGTCACCTGCCGAGCATCCAAATTGGAGATCCGTCCATGCATTTGCCCATCATTTCAAGAAATATGGCGAACTTTGCCGGTGATCCACGAGCAGTCTCCATCACCAGTTCAGAGGCGGCAAACGATGGGGGCGAAACCTCCTATTGCAATGCTGGGCAGCCTGGTATCGCATTTGCTGGACTGCTGTTGGGAGCCACAGTCGCAATCACTGCGATGATGACTGTGGCCTTGCCTGAAAGCTTGCGATTTGCGGCCGCACTGGTCGGCTTGGGACTTCTATTGGTGACGTTCTGGGTTGTTGCCGCTCGGGGCCGCGTGCAACCGATATGCATCAACCGCGCCCTGTCGGGTCAGGTGGTTTCCGATTGGACGCCGCCAGAAACCGCAGAGATATGGCTCCGTTACCCCAGCTGCTTCGAGACCGAAGAACCGCACCGGATCGCCCTGATTTCAACTGACAGGGTGCAAAGTCGCACGATTGCAATCAGTTTGACCGGACTTGGTCCAGTGGTTCATCACTGCACGGACCGCGATGCGATGTTCGATAGCGTGCAGGCTCGTCCACAAGATTGGGATCTGGTGATTTACGATCTCGACTGTGCGCCTGACCCAGAAACCGGAATGAATGATTTACAGGACTTTCACGAAGAGTGTCCCGACTTGCCTGTGGTGCTTTTGTCTGGCTCGGCGCAGCGGGATGGCCCATCGCATGATTGCCGACTGTCCGGCGACATCACATCTGACAGCTCGCCGCTTCCCGCCTATCTGATTGAATGCTTGAAATCTGCGAACCTGAATATCGTTCAACATCCCAGATAACAGAAGGGCGTCGGGGTGAACGGGTAACATGAGAGTATTTTCAGACTGACGTTCATTTTGTCCAAATCAGAGAAAACAAGACTTGAGGATAATTGAAATGCTTCGAACAATCGCTCGAATGGCAAAACGGCTGGCAGCCGATACTGCCGGTGGCGTTGCCATCATCGTTGCAGTCGCTGTTCCGGTCGTTTTGGGGTTCAGTGCATTGGGCATTGAATATGGGTCAGCCATTATCACGAAATCGCATAACCAGCGGACGTCCGACATCGCCGCGTTCGCGGCGGCCTACGAATATAACAGGAAAATATCGGACAACGCAGGCGAGAATGTAGCCGCTGCCACGATCGCCGCTGAATCTGTGGCTGCTTTGAATGGCGTGTTATCCGGGGTGTCCGTCAGCTTCGACAACGCCGAGAGTGCGTCCTATGTCGACGTGGCCATTTCCGAGGAAAAGCCGGTTTACCTTTCGCGCGTTCTCCGTCCGAACGACAGCCTGACGGTGAATACATCGTCGAGAGTGTCCTTGGGGGATTCAGGGTTTACGCCCTGCGTTCTGTCTCTCGGGGACTTCAAGCATGACGACTTGACTGTGAACGGTAACGCGGGGACCTATAATGTCGAAGGCTGCGGCATCGCGGCAAATGCCGGTTTCGTGGCGAATGGGACGTCTATCGACACCAGTTGTGCGGCGCCAAGCTTCAACAAAAACGACGCATGCACAGACCAGGAAATTCAAAGTGGGTTCACCGACCCGCTTGCAGACATCACGAACTGGCCGAATAACCCGGCCAACGACGCCGTCTGCGATCATACCGGCTCTCTTATCGGCGACCTGTCGCAAACCGTTGATGGCAAAAACTACCAGCTCCTGCCTGGGGTGCTCTGCGTGGATGACATATCGGGGTCTTTCGACTCCGTTTTTTCGGAGCCCTCGGGAGACGGCAACACACTGATCGTCAAGGCGGGTGTTGATTTGAAAATGAGCGGTGGCAAGCAAAGCTTTTCCGTGAAGCCTTCGACAGATGGCGACTTTGCAGGTGTGGCGCTTTACGCACCAGGATCTGACATAACGACGAGCGGAAATGCGTCATTCTCGATAGATGGTTTGAGCTGCCTGGGCCTTGTCGTAAAGTCCATGACGTTCAACGGCGCTGTGACCTTGAACGCTGTATGCGATGAGGATGACATCAATTTCGACGCATACGGAAACGGCAGGCCTCGGCTCATCCGTTAGTAGATTATTTGACTGAGCTGATAACCTGATTGGTCGGTGGACCTTCATACGGCCCGCGGCCGGTTGTGGACGCGCACCTGACCCTTGCCTGCGTCCTGTGCCCGGTGGAGCGCCATGTCGGCAGCGTCGATCACGGTTTCCATCGCATTGCCCGGCTGAAAGAAAGTGATCCCGACACTGACGCCGATCTTGTCCGCACTGCTGATCTTCATCGACGCCAGGTTTGATACAACGTTCTCTGCGAAAAGGCGCGCTGCCTCCGGCGTATATCCCTGCAATACGGCGACAAACTCGTCGCCACCAAGTCGCGCCATGAAATCGTCACGGTGCAGGGTCGAGGCGACGCAGCCGGCGAAATGGCGAAGGATCTCGTCCCCGACCATATGCCCCAGCGAGTCGTTACTCACCTTGAAGCGGTCGAGATCGAACAGAAGCAAGCAGGGAGCCTCAGGCGTGGCAACGGGTGCCTGCGCAAGCTCTTCCATGTGCCTTTCAAGCGCCGCCCGGTTCCCGATGCCGGTCAGAATATCCTCGAGCGCGAGACGCTCCAGATGCTCTGTCTGGGTCCGCATGTCGGTGACGTCCCGCTCGATTGCGCCAAAATAACGGATAGTGCCGGTGTCGTCACGCAGGGGAACGATGTGAACATCCAGCCAGTAGGGTTTCCCGTCCCGAGAATAGTTCAGCAATTCCTCTTGGCATTCTTGACCGGCCCTCAGGGCTTCCGCGATCCGTCCAAGCGCCTTTTTGCTCGTGCCCGGACCTTGCAAGATCCGCGGCGTCTTCCCGATGACCTCGTCCCTGCCGAAGCCCGAGATTTCGCAGAATGCGGCGTTTGCAAAGATGATCCGCGGCCCTGGCTGGTCAAGCTCACTTGCCGACGTGATCAGGATACCGTCGTTCGCCACCTCGATCAGATCAAACAAAGCCGTTTTCACGATATCATCAAATATCGGCCCGACTGGCTCCTGCTTGTGGTTTGATCCAATAGCGAGTGGGTTCAACATGGAACGGGCAGTCTCGGCCAGTTTCCCAGCCAGGTCGTATCTGTCTTCTGTTTTTGGCAGTGATGTGAGGGCAAGTCGCTTGGCGAAATCTGATGATGTCAAAGGTTTGCTAAAATAGTAGCCTTGCCCTTCGTCGCAGCCCTGGTTCTTGATGAATTGAAGCTCTTCCTTGGTTTCCACGCCTTCCGCAACCACCCGAAGCCCAAGCGTATGGGCCATGTTGATGATGGCGGTCACCAGTGTGCTCTTGGTGCCTGCCATACTGATCTGGCGGACGAACGACTGATCGATCTTGAGGCAGTCGACTGGAAACCTTTCCAGATAGCTCAGGCTGGAAAAACCTGTGCCGAAATCGTCGAGTGAGACCAGCACGCCCTTAGCCCTGAGACTCTGAAGTGTGGCTGTTTCAGTACCAACACCCGTCATCAGCACGCTTTCGGTCAGCTCCAGTTCAAGCCTTTTCGGGTCCATGCCCACCTCGCCAAGAATGGCGAACAGGCGCTCGGCAAAGTCGGGCTCTCGAAATTGAATTGCGGAGACGTTGACAGCCATCGTTCCGAATTCAAACCCCTCCGCCGTCCAGCGCTGAGCCTGTCGACAAGCTTCGCGGAGGACCCACTCGCCGATCGGCAGGATCAGACGGCTATCCTCGGCAATGGGTATGAAATGGACTGGCGGTATCCATCCTCGCGTGGGGTGGTTCCATCGGATCAAGGCTTCCGCGCCACTGGTTTGACCCGTGATCAAGTCAATCTTGGGCTGGTAGTGCAGTTCAAATTCCTGCTGCTCCAAGGCCTGTCGCAAGTCAGTTGTAATCGACAGGCGTTCAACGGCCTTTTCGTTCATTGTCGACCTGAAGAACCGATATGTATGACGACCCGTGTCCTTGGCCTGATACATCGCCGTGTCGGCGTTTTTCAACAGGGTCTCAGCACAATAGCCGTCATCAGGGAATATACTTATGCCAACGCTTGCGGTGACATAAAGATCGCGATCATCAATGTTGTGCACATTCGAGATCGCTTGGAGAATTCTGTCCGCGATAATGGCGGCATCTTCTGATTGGTTCGCGTCGGAAAGCAGTACGACAAATTCATCGCCTCCCTGCCGACTGACGATGTCGGCGCCGCGCACGCATTCCCGAAGGCGCCCGGCGATTGATTTAAGCAGCTTGTCGCCCATGGAATGCCCAAGCGAGTCGTTGATATGCTTGAAGCCATCCAGATCCAGGAAGAGCAGCGCCAATTTTGATTGGTGGCGCGTCGCCAGGGCAATGGCAAATTCGATCCGATCATTCAGCATCATGCGATTCGGCAAACCCGTCAGATCGTCGTGTTCTGCGGTGTGAGCAATCTGACGTGACAGCTCTCGGGCCGTGTCTTCCATGCTCTTGCGTTCAAATGCATACCGGAAGGCACGCAATAGTCCGCGAAGATCAATCTGACCCTTGATGATGTAGTCCTGTGCGCCTTCCTGCAGGGCCTGTCCGGCGATCAATTCGTCGTCCAGGCCTGTCAGCACGACCAAAGGCAGCATTGGTGCTGCGAGACGCACACGGCGCACGGCGTCCATACCCTGCACATCAGGCAATCCCAAATCCAGGAGGATGATGTCGAACGCATGCTCCTCGAGAAGCTTCTCGGCTTCGGCCATATTCGATGCGAGGATGAGGGCCGTATTGTGGCCGTCCTCCTCTCGGAGCATTTCACGCAGCAAACGCGCATCGCCCACGTTGTCTTCGATCGCGAGAAGCGTTCTCAGAGCACTGGAATTCATGTCATCTGCTGGCTCTGCGGCAACTTGGCCCGCGTCAACCAGAAATCATTGATGCTTTTCACCAAAGCTTCGAAGGCATCAAGCTCGACGGGTTTGCTAAGGTAGCAGTTGGCTTGAAGGCTGTAGCTTTTCACAATGTCCGCTTCGGATTCGGACGTGGTGAGGATCACGGTCGGGATGCTTTTCAGCATCTCATCGGCCTTGATGAGCGCCAGCACCTCTCGGCCGTCCATGCGGGGCAGGTTGAGGTCCAGCAGGATCAGGTCGGGACGCGGGGCATCGACGTGAGGACCTTCGCGCCTCAGGAATGCCATCGCTTCCACGCCATCTTCGGCGACACTCAACTTGATCTCGACATTTGCCTCTCGAAAGGCTTCCTGCGTCAGTCGCACGTCACCGGGACTGTCCTCGACCAATAGGACATCGGTTGGCATTCCATTTTCTCCAATGTAGTAAGTCATGCTGCGGTGCTCGCGACCAGACCGAACCGAAAGGTCGAGCCCTGGCCAAGCTGCGACTCGACAGTGACAACGCCGCCGTGCCGTTCGACGATCTTCTTGCAGATGGCCAGCCCAATGCCGGTTCCTGAATAATCGTCTCGCTTGTGCAGGCGTTGGAACATGCCGAAAATCCGGTCAAGGTACTTTGGCTCCATCCCGATGCCGTTGTCCTCTACCGAAAACATCCAGGTGCCTTCGGTGTCACTGACAGCCGAAACGTGCACTGTGGGCACCCCGGGCTTCTGGTACTTGATGGCATTGGCGATCAGGTTCTGGAAAAGCTGGATCAACTGGATGTCATCGGCCCGCACGTCGGGAAGGGGGTCATGGGTGACCAAGGCACCGCTGTCGGCGATGACGCCGCCCAGATTCCTGATGGCAAGCTGCACGGCCTGATCGCTTGAGGTATCGCGCAGTTCCTTGCCCTTTGTCCCGACGCGAGAATAGACCAGAAGATCCTGTATCAACCGCTGCATGCGGTTGGCCCCGTCCACGGCAAAGCCGATGAATTCATCGGCGTCGTCGTCCAGTCTGCCCTTGTAGCGACGCGCCAGAAGCTGCGTATAGCTCGACACCATCCGCAACGGCTCCTGCAAATCGTGAGAGGCTATGTCGGCAAAATGGGCCAGCTCTTCATTCGAACGGCTGAGTTCGGCGATCTTGAGTTGCAGCAGAACTTCCGCTTGCTTGCGGGCGCTGATGTCACGGATGGCTGCTGTTACAAGCATTTCTTCAGGGTTCGTCAGTGGACTGAGCATGATTTCAATGGGGAATGTGCTGCCGTCCTTGCGCTGGGCCGATAGCTCTAAGCCGGTTCCGATCTGTTGTGCCAAGGCATCTGAATCGGATCTTTGCGAGTCAGCGATCAGGCGTTCGGCAAATCCATGTGGAATGATCCGCGTCACCTTTTCTCCAAGAAGTTCATCACGCCGATATCCGAACTGCTTCTCTGCCTGAATGTTGACAAGGACGATATCGCCAGCCTCGTCTACCACCACCATCGCGTCTGGCGCCGCTTCCAGCAGCCCGCGATACTTGGCTTCCATCTGCATCAGGTCACGCTCAGCAGTCTTGCGCACCGTGATGTCCCGGATTGCCGCCGTGACCAGAATGCCTTCATCACTTTCCAGTGGGCTCAACATGATCTCGATGGGAAACTCGGTTCCATCCTTACGCCGCGCGGACAACTCGATCCCGGTGCCGATCTGCTGGGCCAGCGCCTCTGCCGCCGAGCGTGCCCCATCGGCGATCAGACGTTCTGCAAAACCGGCGGGGATGATCGCCGTGATCCGATGGCCGACCAATTCATCGCGGCGATAACCGAACTGTGATTCCGCCCGCATGTTCACAAGCACGATCTCACCTGCCGTATCGACAACCACCATGGCGTCCGGGGCGGCCTCGAGGAGGCCTCGATACTGCGCGTTGGATTCAGTGGAAATGTGCTTCTGCATGCGATTTAACCTGCCTTCCGGAGTTTTCAGGGGGATCCATGCAACTCAGACACGGCGAGGGTCATGTAGAAGCTCGTGAGTATCGAGCTTCCTTATTTTAATCTGTTGTGAGAGTTTGAAAGGACGCAAGCCGTAGCGATCAGAGTCTCATAAAACTGATGAAATTGCGCTTTGTGCAGCGAGAGCTACATGAGTTTGGGACTGGATATCTACCTAACCTGATGGACAGGGCCGTCCGGTCGTCCATCGTCCATAGCGACAGCCTATGGGTTAGACTTGAAGGTCGCCCGAATGTCAGCTCTGACCAATCGAAAAGTGCAAGTGTGCGCTCGCCGCGAAGATCCGATGCCCGTCCATTCTGTGGAAAAACAAGGCGTTGCTTGCGCAGAAAGTAGCGACCTGAAGAGCGGGCAAGCACCTTTCTTGTCAGGTTTTGCGCCACATTTCGTTATTCAGCACAATTGCCGTTGTAAGGGAAAAAGATGCTGCAGTTCTATCTGTTGAGATCTGATTAAATTACTGAAAAATTTTAGATATGTTTGATCGAGAAAATGGCTGACTTCGTTGCTGCCGTATTAAACCGATCAGCCTATCATTCGTCTCCTTCAGGAAATACGCGCAAGCGGTTGTCCTTTCAGTGCGTCTTGCTGCTGACGTGTATTATGCTGACCTATCTGAAACCATCCGCGGGCGGGGCAGGCCACTCCTGAGGCTTCGCCTGACGCTCCCGTTCGTCCCATCGATTGGCCAAAGCGGGCCAATGAACGGAATCTTCAGATCTCCGGTGCGAAGAAGGGTCGAGGTGGACCGGAAACTTGAAAAGCATCGGTAGTCATGAACTGCGAAAGGCCCGAAACGAGGGGCACGCCCTTTTGGGCGTTGTTTTTGGATTCAGCATCTTCGTCAACCTTCTGATGCTGACCGGGCCGCTCTTCATGTTGCAGGTCTATGACCGAGTCCTCGGCTCTCGGTCTCAGGAAACGCTTGTGGCGCTCTTTGTTCTGGTTGCGGCGCTCTATACGCTGATGGGGGTTCTGGACTACGCCCGCGGTCGTGTCCTGGCCCGTTTGGGGGCGCAGTTTCAGTCAACGCTGGACGGGCCTGTGTTTAAGGCAGTGATGCGGTCGCCGCATTCTTCGGCGTCCAGCGCAGCTGATCCATCAGCACTGAGAGATCTGGATAACTTGCAAAAAGCCTTTGCCACACCGGCAATGCTGGCGCTGTTCGATCTGCCGTGGACACCGCTTTTTGTCGCTGCAATCTTTCTGTTTCATCCCGTTTTGGGCTGGCTGTCACTGGCGGGCGGCGGCTTTCTCATCATCGTCGCAGTGCTGAACAGCCTGATCACCGCCGAGAAATCCGTCAGTGCGCAATTGACTGCTGACAAGGCGGGGGCCTTCGCTGAACAGGCCTGGCAGGCCAGTGAACTGGTATGCTCGCAGGGTATGCGCCGCGACATTGCGGCCTTTTGGCAAGACATACGGGTCCAGTCGTTGGAGGCTGCGATTCACGTCAGTGACTGGACCGGCTTGTTCACGGCCCTGTCCAAAGCGTTCCGGCTGTTTTTGCAATCGGCCATCGTCGCGGTCGGTGCATGGCTCGTTCTTGAGGGCGAATTGACTGCTGGCGCAATGATTGCAGGCTCGATCCTGCTGGGGCGGGCGCTGGCCCCGATCGAGCAATTCATCGGGCAATGGTCACCGGTCCAACGGTCGATTGCGGGATGGAAACGGCTGGGCGTTCTGTTGTCCGAAAGACCTGCTTCAGACCGCGTCCTGTCGTTGCCCAGACCGGCGGCGCGGGTAAGCGTCAATGGTCTTGTCGTCCTGGCGCCCGGCGCCAAGGCGCCCAGCCTGTCGGGGATCACATTTGACGTCGGCCCGGGGCAGGCGCTTGGGGTGATTGGCAAAAGCGGGTCGGGCAAGTCCACGCTCGCCCGCACGCTACTGAACCTGATGCACCCCATGGCGGGAAAGGTGCGTCTGGGCGGGGTGGCACTCGATCAATATGACCCCGATCTGCTGGGACGGTATATCGGATATCTGCCGCAACAGGTTACGCTCTTCTCCGGTACCGTGGCTGAAAATATCGCGCGTCTGTCTCAATGGCCCGACGATGCAAAGGTCATCGAGGCTGCCCGCCAGGCCAATGCGCACGAGATGATCCTGTCCCTGCCGCACGGTTATCAGACGGTCATTTGCGGGCACGACAACCAGCTGTCCGGTGGGCAAAGACAGCGCATCGCACTCGCCCGCGCGCTCTATGACGATCCGGTTGTGCTGGTTCTGGACGAACCGAATTCGGCCTTGGACGGTGACGGTTCGGAGGCTCTGAACCGTACTGTGAGCAACTTCAAACAGTCCGGGCGCAGTGTGATCATCATGACCCATCGCCCTACGGCCATCGCCGCCTGCGACGCCCTTGTCGTGTTGGATCACGGGCGGCTGACAGCCAGCGGTCCGCGGGACGAAGTGATGCGTGCAATGCTGCGCAACGCCAATGAGCTGCAAGACACGATCCTCGAGAGGAAAACATCGTGACTGGTCCCGGCGCCCCACGATGGAGCGCGACCAAACCGATTATTATGGGGTGTGCGGCGCTGGTCCTGCTGGTCCTTGGCTTGGGTTTCTGGGGCGTGCAAGCCAGGATCGTCGGGGCGGTGATCGCTTCTGGCACGATCGAGGTCGAGAATAACCGCCAGGTCGTGCAACATCCGCACGGTGGCGTCGTCGGTGCCATTCTCGCCAAGGATGGCGATCTGGTGCAGGCAGGCGACGTGTTGCTGCGGCTGGACGATACTGCGCTGCATTCTGAGCTGAAGATCGTCGAAGGTCAGCTTCTGGAAATTCGGGTTCGCACTGCGCGGCTCGAGGCAGAGCATGCGGGCCGCGCGACGCTGACCGTCCCTGATGCCTTGTTGGAAGTGGCCGCCGCCACACATGAGGTGCAGTCGTTGATCGATGGTCAGATCCGCCTTTTCGAGGCCCGGCGCGAAACGCTGGGGCGGGAAAGCGAACTGATCACCGAAGGCATCGTCCAAAGCCGCAACCGGATCGCCGGCACAGGGGCGCAACTGGCTGCATACCGCGAACAGGCTGATCTGCTGGACGTCGAAATCGCGGACAGCCAGTCACTTTTGGACAGGGGGCTGGCGCAGGCCTCTCGCGTCCTGGCGTTGCGGCGCGAACGGGCCCGAATTCGGGGTGAAATAGGCAGCCTCACCGCAACAATTGCCCAACTGCATGGCCGGATCACAGAGCTGGAAATCCAAAGATTACAACTGACATCTCATCGCCGCGAAGACGCCATCACCACCCTGCGTGACCTGCGCTTGCGTGAAAGCGAGCTGATCGAAAACCGGCTTTCCCTGCGTCGATCCCTGTCGCGGATGAACGTCCGCAGTCCGGTATCGGGCGTGATCTACGGTAGTCGCGTGTTCGCATTGCAGGCCGTGATCTCGCCTGCAGAGCCGATCATGTATGTGATCCCGCAGGACCGGCCCTTGATCGTTGTGGCACAGGTTCCGGCGCTCCACATCGATCAGGTCCGGATCGGTCAGGATGTTGTGCTGCGCTTCACGGCTTTCGACCAGCGGCGGACGCCCGAAATACTGGGCCAAGTTGCGCATCTGTCCGCTGATGTCCTGACCGACGAGGTGACGGGTATGTCCTATTATAGGGCCGAACTGTCCGCCGTCCCCGGCGGGATGGGCAGGCTTGAGGGGCGCAGGATTTTGCCCGGCATGCCGGTCGAGGTCTATATCCGCACCGCAGAACGCTCACCGCTCAGCTATCTGGCCAAGCCAATGTTGGACTACTTCAACCGTGCATTCCGCGAGGTCTGACTGGCCTGGCTGCTGCCGTTTCACAGGACCTTTGCCTCTGGCTGGACGCAGAAAATGACCCTGCGGGCCCGATTCTTTCGGGCCGGTGCCGGCCTTTCTGCAGTGAAATCACCTCTCTCCAAACCTAGACCCAAGGTCAGGCCCCGGGCTTTGGCACCTGTTCATGAATCTCCACCGCAATTCGCAAAACAACACGAAAATCCCTGAGAAACAGGTGTTTGCCAGCGCAGCGGATCACCCGACCTGACCGCGGAACTAGCCGTTCGGCCAGCCCATGAGGTCCAATAGTAAGGGCCTTTCGAGGCTCGTACATTTCTGACGTGGCCGATGAAACGGTCAAGGGGGCCGCACCTCTGGCGTATTGCAAGTCCTTCCGCGCCTGAAGCTTCCCCCGGTTCACATGTCGAGTTCTCAGATCGGATGTCCGAAAATGCAGTTGCCGTTCATTTCCAAGAGCAGATCCGTCAGGGATCGCAATGTGTCTCATGACAGGGCGGTGTTGGATCTTTCCGCAACGCATCGGCCCGGCATGGCAAGTGCCGGCGTGCTTTTGGGAATTGTTGTCTCGAGCGCCGCCATCATCGCGTTGGTCGTCGCGGGGCAGCAATTGTTAGGGGCGGTTTTGATCGCCTTTGTTCTGCAGTGCCTGACGTTCTACGCGCTTCACGTCCGCCGCATTTCTCGGTCGACACCGCCAGAGCTTGTCCGGTCAAACCCGACTGACAATGACGGGACGCCCCCCGAAATCGCCGAAGTCTGGCGGACCTACCCAAGCTGCTGCGATGTCGAAAAGCCGCTTCGGATCGCCCTGATTTCCCCGGACATGGTCCAAAGCCGCAGGATCGCGGCCAACCTGACAGGGCTTGGTCCCGAGGTGCATCATTGCACGGACCGCGAGGCGATGCTCGACAGCGTGCAGGCCCGCCCGCAGGATTGGGGCTTGGTGATATTCGATCTGGACGCAGCGCCCGACCGGAAAACCGGGTTGGACGACCTGCAGGACTTTCGCGAAGAATGCCCCCAGTTGCCAGTTCTGATCCTGTCTGGTGCCGCACAGCAGGATGACCCGATGCACTACTGCCGCCTCTTCGCCAGCGCGACCTCGCAAGCCCCGGCGCTTCCGCCATACCTGATCGAAGGTTTGAAAGCCGCCAATCTGAACGTCTTGGCGGTCCATTGAGAGATGGCCGAGACGTGTCAGACTTTGCCTGTAGTCGGCGGTGCCAGTGTCATGGCCGTCAATTGCAATCCACCTTGAAACAGCAGCGCGAGAGACCTGTGCGCGCTTCATTGCCCAACGAAACCAACTGAAATTCCAGGCGTCCCACCCTGCACACACAGGGATCAAGGGACGAACCGTCTGCCTCATTTTTTATCCAAAAACATCAAAAGCCGATGCCTTTCAGGCGTCGACGCCTGAAAGGCTGTCATGAAACATGTGCTTCCCGTAGTTCATAATTCCGTCGAGGATAATCATTCGACCAGCTACATTACCGGTGGGCCGGGAAACGATCACCTCATCCACCACCGCCACCACAGCGTGCAAGACCACGCAAGTGCCGGACTGTCCGGCTTTGCCGGGAACGACATACTTGAAGGGTCTGTCCCGCACATCGGCCAGATCCATATGTTCGCCGCCACCGGTGATGATTGGCTGATTCTCGATGTCACGAAAAGCAGCAACGCGATCGGCACCCAAAGCCACCACGCCTATGGCGGGCCAGGCGGGGATACGTTTCAGATCAAGAACATCGAACAGAATCATTCGCCTGTTATCGGCCGTATCGATGATTTCGATCCGACCTCGGACCATATTCTTATCGAAGACACCGAGATCGACCTGACCGATTTGCCCAAGTCCGTCACCTTGCCCGGTGGAAAAGTTGTGCTGGTCCGTGTGATCGACGTCGAACACCCCGAGTTCATCGCCGAGGATCTGGGCACGCAACACTTCCTCGCTATCGGGGATGATATTTTCTATGCGCTCGAAGGTGCCCGCGATCTGCAAAACGGCACCTCTGGGCTGACTGGTGAAGAACGTCACTTCCTGCAACCAAGCGCATTGGAAACGCTTCGGGGCGCCGAGACGGTTGCCTACGAGAATCCCAAGAACTTTGTTCCGCGTGAATTCTACGAACATCGGGAAGATGAACTGAACCTGAACTGGAACCAAGAGGGTGCAGAGGTCTTTGCCGACACCGGCAAGGGTGACGCGGCGCATATGTTCGGCAGCAAGAACAACCCGCACGCCCCCAGCTCTGACGGTGAACAGGTGATGCACGGCAGCGACGGCGACGATGTGATCGACGGCAATAACGGCAACGATACGATCTTCGGCGGGCGCGGCGACGATCTCGTCGCCGGTGGCATCGATAACGACGTCCTTCACGGCGATCATGGAGATGACATGATCTGGGGCGGTGACGGTGATGACACCATCTTCGGTGGACACGGAGACGATTATCTTCACGGCGGGCGCGGCGATGATGTGCTGAACGGTGGGGAAGGCTCCGACACGCTGAATGGCGGTCAGGGCAACGACGTTCTGACAGGTGGCGGCGGTGAAGATGCAATAAACCGCTTCCATTTCTACGAGGAAGGCGGCGCGGATATTATCACCGACTTCAAGGTCGGTTCGGATCTGATTACCCTTCAGGATGACATCGACCCGCTGACGGTGGAGCTTTTTCAGAACGAGGACGGCAATACGGTTCTGAACTACGGTGAGGACGGGTCCGTCGAACTGCTTGGCGTGTCTCTCAAGAACTTTCAGGACGCAGCAGAGACCCGGGCCGACGATGACGACCCGATCGTATCGATCACAACCGACCCGGAAGAGGAAATGCTTCAGGAACTGCGGGTCGAGACCGGACATTACGGTGACGCAGAGCCCCCCGAACTGATGGTCGACGGGGTTCTCTATGGTGACGCCGCATTCAACGGGTCAGAAGCCGGCGGTTATACCTACGTCGCCGAGAACGAAGGGGACGATGGCCGCTCTGACGACGCCCGTCACGACCGGCTGAGTGAAGAAGTCATGTCAGATTCGGGCATCGTCATCCCTGAAACAGACCGAGAAGAGCAGGAGGAACCGCGCGAAGAAGAAGAAGACGATGTCGCGATGGGAACCTGCTTCGTCGCGACCGCAGCCTATCGTGACCCTTTCCATCCGGATGTGGTTTTCCTGCGCGCGTTCCGGGATGAATGGCTGGTAGATCGTGCCTGGGGGCGCGTCTTCATCAAGGTGTATTGGCAGGTTGGTCCCAGAATGGCGGGCCCCGTGCGGCGCAACCTGCGCCTTGGACGCCAGTCGAAGGTCATGATCTCTGGCATCGTGCGCATCCTGCAAAAGGTCTGGACCCGGCAAGAGGCATAGACTGGCCATTTGGCTAGTCCAACAGGCTCAATGGTGCTGCGGCCCCGGCGGATTTAGGAATGAAACATGACATTCTTTTTCCGCAATCCGGAAAAAGCGAAAACGGAACCAGAGTCGACCGAAAGGGATATTCCATGGGCATAGTGCTTTCCTCCGAGATGACGGGACGGACCGTCAAGACATTGCGCGCCAACGCCACCTATCACCGGGACCACATCGCCGGACTGAGCGATGCGGAAGCCAAGGAGTACCTGCTCGAAGTGGTCGAGCGGGATATGGCGGAAGCCAAGGAAGGCTTCGGGCGCATCAAGGATTCCCTGCCCCATGCCGACAGGCAGAGCGCGCAGGTACTCAGCATCCTCTGGAACGCACGGCCGCGGATCAAGACCTACGGGTTCATCAGCCAGGAGCTGGAGTATCTGAACGGACGCTATCCCGACGAGCCGGCGATCAACGGTGTCGTCAAGCGGCTGCGGCGCGCGCTGGAAAAGACCGACTATCCGGTTCAGATCAACAACCACTACGGCATCGGCTACAATCTGAGCGCACCGGATGATTGGCAGGCACCCTGGAGCGACGAGTGACATCGGACTGAGCCAGAGTGATTTTTCGGCGGGCCAGCCTACGGACAGGGCCGCCGGGACAGCTGCGGTGCAGGCTTTCCTCTAGAAATCGACATTCAGGACGGGATCAAGACAATGAAGCTGGCTTCCAGGATCAAGCGCACAGTCCCTCTGTCCCCCGAAACGGGACATGCGGGCGGGGCGACGCTGTGGCCGGCCGACCGTTTGCGCCGTTATCTTGGCTCTTTCATCAAGCGTGACGACGGTGCAGTTGCGATCATCGTCGGGCTTGCAGCGCCGGTGCTTCTGGGCTCTGCAGGGCTGGCGCTTGAGTATAGCCAACTTCTTGTCGTTCGGGCCGAAGCGCAGCGCACTGCCGATCTGGCATCGCATGCCGGTGCTGTCGCCTATGCCCGCAGCGATGGCGACGACGCAATGGTCGCTGCGGCAAAAGCGGTCGCCCGGCTGAACGGGTTCGCCGATAGTGAAATCAACGTGGTTCTCGACACGTCGTTTTCTACGGCTTCGGGGGCTGCGGTGCGCGCGACGATCACCGCACCCCGGCCACTTTTCCTGCCGCGTCTCGTCGGCAGCGATGCTGAGGTGGATGTGGTGGCATCGGCTGTCGCTGGCTCATTGAGCGGGGCCCCTGCCTGCATTCAGGCGCTTGATCCGGACGGTAGCGGTATCACGCTTTCGGGTGGGACATCGTTGCACACGGCCAAATGCGGCGTCGCGTCGAACGCTGGCGTCGAGGCCTCCTGCGGGACCAACATCATCACCAAGGCTTTGAGTTACGACTCGGAGAAAAGTCCTGTGAAGGGAAAATGCGACACCATCAAAACGGCAGATGGTACCCCGCCGCAGATCGTACGCCGTCCGTCGCCGGATCCGCTGGCGGGATCAGACGCAATTCAGTTTGCCAGATTGCAGATGGCAAGAACCGAGGAACTCGAAGAGCCGGACGAGTTGGACGTGGATGAGGGGACGGATATTCATTTTGGATCGAACCAGAGCGCGACCGAATCGCGCGCCGCTTCCATTGGTTGCACCGCTACATTTGCAAGCGCGAACAGCGAGTGGACATTTTCCTGCCCCGGTCTGTCTACGGTTAACCTAGGCAATGTGACGCTTGGGGGGGGGCTGAAACTTCGCTTCAATCCTGGTGCGTCGTCGGGGGTTGTCTACAATATTTCGGGCCAGATCCTGAACAACGGATCTAAAATGGTGTTCGCTGATGGGATTTACAACGTGGGCAAGGGTGTCACCACCGGCGGCGGGTCCATCACCGAGTTCGGTGCGGGCACCTATCGGATCGACTTCTCGGAAGACAGTTGCGAAGGAGGCGCGCGCTTCAGCATCTGCAATAAAAGCCAACTGTATTTTGCTGGCCCAAGTGATTTCTACCTGCCCGGCGGCATTCGAAACGAGGGTGGCGCGGTCATGACGCTGGGTACGGGAACCGGTAACAACTTCCAGATTGGTCCTTCGTCAGATGACGATGCTGTTTCAATCGGTGGTGGCTCGCAGCTCTATATGGGTGATGTTGATGACGGTGTTTTTGAGGTCTATGGCTGGATCAATGGAGGCGATGGCGGTAGCTGTCTTGAGCTGCCCGCGGCCTCCCTGCACGAGATCAACGGCTCTATTGCGGCGTCGGGCGCGATCCGCTTCGGTGCCGGACTATACGTAGTTGAAGGGTATGTGCATCTCGGGGGCAACGGTGGCGGCAACTCGTCCTGCAAGGGCGAAACAGTCAGCGTCGAGGCAATCGACACCACCTTTCTTGTTTCGGCCAAAGGTCACGAGCCGTCGAACTGGGGGTGCAGCGATCAGGCATTCTGCGTGAGTTCCGGCTACAAGGATGTCCAGTTCCGGGCACCCCTGACCGGCCTCTTCGCAGATATAGCTGTCGTCGGTCCGCTGGATACTTCCCGAGAAGAGGGCGCGACCTTCAGGGCAGGGGCAAGCGACGGAGTCGTGACTGGTGCCGTCTATTTTCCCAACGGACCCATCACGCTGTCCGGTGGCGCCAGCGCAAGTGGTGGGGAAGGCGGGTGCCTTCAAATCATTGCGGCGGAAATCACCATGACGGGTGGTGCGTCGCTGGCTTCGGATTGCGATTTCGCCGGGGCCGGAACCATTGCCCAGGTTGCGATATTGCGATGAGTCGACGTCTGGCCCTCAGCCACAACTCATTGCGGCATGACGAATCCGGCAGCATCGCCGTGGAATTCGCGCTCGTTGCGCCTCTTTTGATATTCATCCTCGCAGGGGTGATGGACATCGGCAGCGCCACTTACATCAAGCTGTCTCTCGATTCCCGACTGACCTCGACGGCTGAATACGCGCTGCTTCAGCCGGCACCAGGTGATCAGGAGGCCGCAGAGGTATTGGCTGGAAACCTTGTCGGACTGCTGCAAGGTGGTGCGATCGATACGGCCCAGGTCATCGTGAACAACGGGGCCGATGCGACATGGGACGGTACGGCGGCAACCGTGTCGCTTTTGTCGGGCGATGCGGCTTCGTGTTATTGTCCGACGCTTTCACAGGACGGTGTCGACTGGGGTCCCTCCACGGCCTGCGGGACAGAATGCACGTCCGGCGACACCGCCGGGCAGTTTGTGCAGATTTCGGCCACCGCGCGTCACATTGCTGTCTTTCCCGGGTATGACTTCATCGAAGACGGCACGGTATCGGCGCGCACTGTGTTGAGACTTCAGTGATGTGGGGCAACGCCTTCCGCGCATCCCTGTCGGACTGCCGTGGTGCCGTCGCGATCGAATTCGCGGCGATCGCGTTACCGCTGATGTTGCTGCTTGGCGGGACCATCGAAGTCGGCCGCTACATGTGGACGCAGCATGCCCTGCAGGACGCCGCATCGACCGGCGCGCGCTGCCTTGGCCTGCGCGTGACTCCTTGTTTCGTGGATAAGACCTTTGACCAGCTCGGGACTGTCGGGTTCGTCCGGCAACAGGCTTCCGACTGGGCTGTCCGCATTGAGGACGACGCCGTCACGACCGAGACGGCGTCGAATTGTCATGGCCAGAGCGATTACTTTGCGAGGGTCAGTATACGGAACCCCTTCACCAGCGTTCTGGCTGTCCTGTCTGACACATGGATCGAAGTGGAAGCCTGTTTTCCGGTCATGTCGTCGGACTAGCGTGCCCCGTGGCGGGTTGCGTTCAGTGGAAAACTCCGCAAGTTTAAGACAAGTTATGGTTGCGGACTTGCGATCCACCATGAAGACAACACAAGGCGATCATGTGCGGGCAAGGGAACCGTAGCTTCAGACCCACGACCACAATCCCCGGGAAGCAGAAGGTTCAAGATGCAGGACGGTGCGAAACTGCTGGTCGTCGACGATGACACGATGTTGCTGGAATTCACCGAGCGTGCGGTGATGTCCTTGGGGTATTCCTGCGTCACGGCCACCGATGCCACATCGGCGTTGTCACATCTGCAAGGTGATTCCGGCATCCGGGCGGTGATTATCGACATGCGTCTGGGGAATGGGCCGACCGGAGCAGACTTTGCACTTCAGGCACTCCAGAAATGGCCCGATCTCGGTGTCATCCTGACATCGGGTGACCCTCACGCGCTTCAGGTCGCCGGCAAGGATCTGCCGCAGAATGTCGGATTCTTGCCGAAACCCTACCGGCGTCGTGACCTTGCGGACAGGCTATCCGGCCTGTTGTGAACCCGCCGATCGGCGCAGGGCAAGCGGTATAGGTCACTCGCCCTCTTTGAGCATCCGCGCCCCGAGGATCGCGGCTTCAACCCGGTTGGATGCGCCGAGAATGCGGAAAATGAACGAAAGGTGGAACTTTACCGTGCTGTGATTGATGTCCAGGGCACGCGCGATCCCCTTGTTCGGCTGCCCCGCAACAAGAAGTCGCAGCACCTCCAGCTGGCGCGGCGTCAAGGCGGAAAGCGGAAGAGAGCTACCTTCGCCCTCGGTTTCGGCCACAGCAGCGGCATCTGTGGATTGCGGCGTGAAGGGTGGAACATAGACCGCGCCATCCGCGATCTGTTCCAGTGCTGATTGGGTTTCGCCGATGCCCAACCCCTTGTTGATGAAACCCTGCGCGCCTGCCGAAAGCGCCATCAGGATATCGTCGCGTGACCGGGACGCCGACAACACTACCAGGTGGATGTCAGGCTGCGCCGCCTTCAATGTGTCAAGAAGTTGCCGATTGTCGATCTCGGGCATGTTCAGATCGACCAGGGCAAGACCGAAACGGGTCCCACCGGAAAGCTGTGCGACGGCCTGTTCCGCCGTGGCACAGACGACGACGGTTTCGACGTCGAACCGATCCCGCAAAACCGCTTCTATGGCGACCTGAAAAAAGTCGTCGTCATCGATGATGATGATCGGTGAGAGTGTTGACAGTTTGACTTTTGGCGACATTGGGTCATTCACCCTGAATAAGGTTGAAGCGCTTTCGCGTTCTTCTTTTGAACTTTAGCCCAAGGCCTAAAGCAGCGAAAACAAGCGACATCGACGCACGGAGCAAAGATGCAATTCGGACGAAAATCGGGAATTTTCGGAACGCTGCGAACGGTATCAGATCTGTTCAACGACATCTCCATCTCTTGAAGCTTAGCAACCGTGCGTTCCCCGCCTGATGGCGGTTGCGGTCGGCGGGCCTTTCAAAATCATCAAAAATCAAGCTATGGAGGTGCCAACTGGTCGGCTTCGCCAAAAAACTTTTCATGTCACTCGTAACTGGTCGACAACTCTGCGATGAAAAACCAATAGCAGGGCCGCACATACTTGAGTAGTCTTGTCCTGCGTCATCATAGGTATCTTATCAACATTGTATCAAAGATCGCTGTTTATTGTCCATATTAGAGCGCTTTCCCGCGCTAGGGACGTCCGGTGCTGCTGACATGAAGCCGGACTAGATTCTGGCACCAGCCTTGGGGCCAAGTAGAAAGTAGATGGAAAATCGTATGACGCCTCTGAAGCGGTCGAAACGATTGGGCTTGTCGTCCTTCTTGCCTTGCGTGCGGTGCGCAAGGCAATGGGATGGACCGGCACGCAACCGACTGGCGCATCGCAGTGCGATTGGCGGGATCAGCGCGATCATGATAACGCTTGATGTGTCCCTTGGGAACAAATGTCCCGGCAAGAAATTGGTTTGAGTATGAGCATGCAGATTTTTGCTGCGGTGGGGCTGTTGATGCTTCTGGTGGGTGCGGCCTTGTCCGTTACCGCCCTGCTTCGCCTGCGGCGCTTGCGTGCACTGACCCGACGCCTTCTTGATGACGCCGGCTTTGCCGGTTCTGGCGAAGTGACCCATCAGTTCGACGCGTTGGATGACATCCAACGGATCGAGGGTGCGTTCGACCTGATATCGTCGCGTCTCAAGGTGCAGGGCACGACGCTGGATCAGGCATGCGAACTTGCCGGGCTTGGCACCTGGGCCATTCTGCCGGATCTGGAATCGGTCCGGGTCTCGACGCATATCCGCAGGGTGTTTGGCCTGCCCGAAACCGAAGATGTCGCGAAAGTCGAAATCTTTCGGGAACAGATCCTGCCCGAAGACCGGGCGGGCTTCGATGCCGCCCTGAAGCGCGCGGTGGAAGAGCGTCGGATGGCCGACACAGAGTTCCGGGCTGTCGATGTGTCGGGCCGGATCCGCGTTTTTCGTGCCCGCACAGGGCCAGGCGGGGCGGTGCCGCACGACTCCGAAAGCGGGATGTCGGGTATCATTCAGGACATTACCGATCTCCGGCAGAAGGAAACCGCACTGGCGCGATCGCAATCGCTTGAACGATTGGCCGGTGAGGCAGCGCGCATCGGTGGATGGCGCTACAATATCTCGGCCCGCACGTTCAGCGGCACCCCCGAGGCCGCAAGGCTTTTGGGCATGACGGGCGGATTGGACCCCGCCGTCGAAGATGTGTCCGATCGCTTCATCGATGAAGACGACCGGGCGCGGGTCGAAAGCAACTTCTGGACGTGCAGCGGCGTGGGAACCCGCTTTGACGAAATCGCGAAATTCGAAAGGTTCGACGGCAAGAAAATCTGGCTGAGGATCATTGGCGAGGCCAACCGCGACACGTCCGGCAATATCGTGTCGCTTTACGGTGCGATCCAGGACGTCAGCGAACTTGTCGGCGCCCTGCGCGCCACCGAGGAAATCCGCCTTCTTTTGCAGACGATCCTCGATGCCCTGAGCGACGGCTTCGCCATCCATGACCGGGACGGCAAGGTCCTCTACATGAATAGCCGGGCGAACGCCATTCTGGGCATACCGGATCTGGATATTGTCGGCAAAAACATGTGGGAAGATCTGCCTGACAGCATTGATCCGCAATTCGAAAAGTCGGTCACCGAAGCGCTGGAAACCGGCGAGTCTCAGACCTTCGAGGGCGAGATCGCCACGCCCGGACGCTGGGTGAATGTAGCGGTTCATCCGACGCCGGTGGGTGTCGCGATCTACCTCAACGATGTAACCGAGCATCGCGATACCCGCGCACGACTGCGCCTTCTCGACGCCGCCGTATCCCAGACCAGCGATGTCGTTCTGGTGACCGATGCCACGATGATCGACAGTCCCGGTCCAAAGGTCATCTTCGTCAACGAGGCTTTCGAGAACATGACGGGATTTTCCCGAAGCGAAATTCTGGGACGGTCACCTCGTATGCTGCAAGGGCCCGATACGGAACGGGATCGTCTGGACCAGATCCGCGAGGCCATGAAAAACCATCAGCCCATCCGGACGGAGATCACGAATTACCGCAAGGATGGAAGCCGTCTGATCGTCGAGCTGGATATCAATCCGCTGTTCGATGCCGCCGGAATATGCACCCACTACGTCTCGATCCAGCGGGAAACCACCGAACGCCGCGAGGCAGAAGAATACCTGCGCGCCCGGGAAGAGCAGTTCCGGCTGGCCAACATGGCAAGCCGGGACGTAATCTGGGATTGGGATATGAAGTCTGGCGTTATCTGGAACAGCGACAATTCGGATGCTGTTTTTGCGGATATGTCCAAATGGATGGCAGATAGTGTGGACAAGGGGCGGATCGAGAACGTCCTTGAACGCATCCATCCGGATGATCGGCTGAACGTCACCGAAAGCCTCGATGCCGCGTTGGCGGGGGACGCGACGGCATGGCGCTGCGAGTACAGAATCCTTGCCATGGACGACAGCTGGCTCCAGATCTGCGACAAGGCGTTCATCCTGCGCGAGGATGACGGCACGCCGCGCCGCATGGTCGGGGCCATGTCGGACGTCACCGACGTCAAGCGGCTGGACGCGCAGTTGCATCAGGCGCAGAAGCTCGAAACCGTCGGTCAGTTGACCGGCGGCATTGCGCATGACTTCAACAACCTTCTCACGATCATTCTGGGCAATTGCGACATCCTTCTCGACGATATCGGAGATGACTCGGAGCTTCGCCCTCTGCTCAAGTCGATCGACGATGCGGCAGAGCGTGGTGCGCGGGTGTCCCGGGATCTGCTGGCCTTTTCGCGCCGCCAGCCGCTGGAACTGCGCGCGACGGACATCAACAAGCTGATCCGGCGGTCTTTCAGCCTGTTCGGACGCGCGGTCGATGCCAATGTCGAGATTGAATACGACCTGACCCCTTCAGCCACCGTGGCGCATGTCGATCCGGACAAGTTGCAGGCGGCCCTTCTGAACCTTGTCCTGAATGCAAGATCCGCGATCCCTCGGGACGGCACCATCACGATCAGAACACGGTCGACCAGCATCGGTGAAATAGACACGACGCCCGATTGTGCGCCCGGCGACTATGTCCAGATCGACATCGTCGACGACGGAACCGGCATGTCGACAGAGATCAGGCAGCGCGCGTTCGAGCCGTTCTTCACCACCAAAGAGCCGGGGGTCGGCACCGGAATGGGCCTCAGCTCGGTCTACGGTCTGGTCAAGCAATCCGGTGGTCATGCGATCATCGATTCTGAACTTGGGCAGGGCACGACCATTTCCCTGTGCTTTCCGATCGCGCAAGAGGAGGAGCCCGCCACTCCGACAAACCCGTCTCAGATCGCGCCTTATCGCGGCGGGGCGGACCGGATCCTTGTGGTCGAGGACGACACCGACCTGCGGACGTTCGTCCGCACCGTGCTGAGCCGGATGGGATATCGAATCGTCGAGGCCGAGAACGGCGAAGTCGCTTTGGCGATTCTCGAAAAGGACGGTGATTTCGACCTGCTGTTTACCGACATTGTCATGCCGGGGGGCGTCAACGGTGTCCAACTTGCCGACAAGGCACGGGAGATGCATCCGGATATCAGGATAATGTTCACATCGGGATACGCGCGGGATGCCTTGCCGAAAGAACGGCATCTGCCAAGCGATATACCGATGCTATACAAGCCTTTCCGGTCGCACGAGCTGCTGGAAAGGATCGGCGCCATGCTGGCCGACCGCTCAGTTTAGGTGCGCTGAAATCGCAAATCCGGCCAAACGGTCAGGGCCTGCCCACATGGCTAGGCCACCACGTCAGCTAGTCTCTTGCCCTTGCTGGCTTCATTTTGGATTGCAGGCGAAGAAACGCCCGGGGCCCGCGAATTCTTGCGGTCATGCCCCGCCGGCACTGCCGGGCAACCTTGAAATGAAGGACGGCACATCATGCTGAAACTATTTACGAAACTGAAGACCAACGACTCCGGTGCGACTGCTATCGAATATGGGCTGATCGCGGCTATGGTTGCTGTGGCGCTCATAACCGTCGTGGGGCTTCTTGGCGATGGCTTGACCAACACGTTTCAATCCATCGTAAACCAACTACCAACAACAGCAACAGCAGCTTCCTGATTGCTGCCGCACCATGATTGAATGCGAACAGATCGCGTGGTGCCGCAGGCCTTGAGGCGAGATACGAATGTGCAAGGCTACATTTTGTTTTTAGCGGTTTTTTGGTTCATCGGCGGCCACCTCCTCGCGGCCGCCGGTGACGCCCTGCACATGCGGATACCCAACCGGCTGATCCTGTTTCTTGCCGCTGGCTTCGCGGTCACAGCCGTCCTGACCCAACCGGGCTGGACGGACCTTGCCGCCAGCCTTGCCACGGGTGCCGCGATCCTTGCGGGTGGGGCCATCCTTTTTGCCCGCGGCTGGATGGGCGGCGGTGACGTCAAGCTGCTGGCGGTGACCGGCCTTTGGCTGGGGCCTGCGGCGACACCGGCGCTTCTTTTGCTGACCGCTCTCGCAGGCGGTCTGCTGACCCTGATTATTATCGCGTGCCACGCCCTTGGGGCGGATAGGCTGGCCGCCGGGCGCATCGCCGCCCTGCGTCCCCCGCTGGACCGCGTCCCTTACGGAATTGCCATCGCGGCGGCAGCCATCGCCGTCGCATTTCTGCAGCCAGAGGCCCTTTTGCCGGGCTGAAGGCTTTATTTGCCGCTGCTCGGAGGACCGACATGCTGAGAGCTCTCATTCTACTTATCGCGCTTGGTGCCGGTGGCGGTGCCTTGTGGATCGCGGCGCAGGACGCCGAGCCCGACGCCGTCGTCGTGGCCCCGACACCCCCCCCCATCGCCATGACGGCTGTCCTTGTGGCCGCACAGGATGTGCCGCGCGGGTCCGAAGTGACGGCTGCGGCACTGGTCTGGCAGGACTGGCCCGCCGACGCCGTGCCGGCCACGCTGATCGACCGCTCCGCACGCCCCGATGCCCTGAAAGAGCTGTCCGGCCAATACGCCAGTCGCCCGATATCGGTCGGAGAGCCGATCGCCACGGGGACGCTTTCGGTCCAGTCGCACGGCTATCTGGCGGCGACGCTTGCAACCGGCAAGCGCGCCGTCGCCATCAACGTCAGCGCGCAAAGCACAGCGGGCGGGTTCATTCTGCCCAACGACCGTGTCGATGTGCTGCATACCGTGCAGCGCACACGCGACAGCGAGGGTGGCGAAACCCGCACCCGGACCCTTCTGCGCGGCGTGCGGGTTCTGGCCATCGACCAGACGACCGAGGACAACGATTCTGCCACTGTGCTGGGCAAGACGGCGACGCTGGAACTGATGGAATCGCAGGTCGAAGCCGTCACCGCAGCCCAGACGACCGGCACACTGTCGCTGTCGCTGCGACCGCTGGACGAGATTCCGGGCGACATCGCGATCGAGGTCGATGAGCCGACCAAGACGATTCGCGTCCGTCGCGGAAACATCATCGAGGAAACCGCCATCAACTGACGTCGTCCGCTGATCGCAGATCAAGGGTGTCGCAACCGCACGGGCCAAGGAACACAAGATGAAACATGCCGCCATCAAGATCGAAGAGGGAACCCAGGCGGGGCCCGATCCGGCGCCCTCAAGCGCCCGTGTGCCGCACCTGACGGCGGCTGCCTTCTGTCTGACCGCCGCGACCCGCGGTGTGATCGAACGTGCAAGCGCGGACCGTCGCCTGACCCGCGTCAAGACAGAGATCACCGACGGCGGCGTGGCGCAGGCCCTTCGGGTGTTCAATGGAAAACGGACCCCATCCTTGCTGATCGTCGAGGTGTCCACCGCAGGCAAGGCGCTTTTGCAGGAACTCGATCTGCTGGCTGAGGTTTGCGACCCCGATACCAAGGTGGTCGTGATCGGCACCGAAAACGACATCACCCTCTACCGCACCCTGATGGGCCGTGGCATCGCCGAATATCTTGTCGGATCGATCTCGCCTCTGGGCTATGTGACGATGATCCAGAACCTGTTCGGGGAAGAGTCCGCGACGAAGCTTGGTAAGGTCTTCGCTTTCGTCGGCGCCAAGGGGGGTGTCGGATCTTCCACACTGGCGCAGAACGTCGCCTGGACCATCGCCCAAGAGCAGGCGAGCCCGACGCTTCTGCTTGATCTTGATTTCAGGTTCGGGTCGGCTGCCGTGAACCTTGATCTCAAGGCGGTGACGGGTATCGAGAAATACATGGGCGACCCCGAAAAGCTGGATGCTGCCCTGCTGGACAGGCTGGTCGTGCGGCGCGGGGAATACCTGAACGTCCTGCCCGCCTTCGACGACCCGCTGGGAGACATCGACCCCGCGCCCGAGGCAATCGAGAGGCTGATTGACATCGCGCGCGCATCGTTCCCCTTTGTCGTGCTCGATCTGCCGCATGACTGGACTGCCACCAGCCGCGATGCCCTGACATCGGCGGACGAGGTGATTGTCGTCGCCTCGCCCGATCTGCCCAACCTGCGCAATGCGCGGGCGCTGATGGGGCAGCTTCGCGGCCTTCGGCCCAACGACGCGGCCCCCCGTGTCATTCTCAACACCTGCAAGATGCCCAAGCGCAAAGAGATCGTCGCCGACAAGTTCGCCAAGAGCATTGGTGTCAAGAACTATACCACCATGGTCTTTGATCCGGCGACCTTCGGGACCGCCTCGGCGGAAGGACGCACGATAAGCGAACAGGCCCCGCGCGGCAAAGCGCAGGGGTCCGTGCGGCACCTCGTCGACACGCTGACGGGAAAGGGCAAGGCGCGGCCAACCAGCCTGCTGCGCAAGCTGTTCGGTCGTGGCTGAACCCAGACCTGATTCAACCCGCAACAAGAGAGAGCCATCGTGACAAAGTCCTTCGGAAAACGCACTGCTCTGGCCGATGCGCAGATCGTTGCACCGCCCGTCGCTGAAAAGCAGCGCCCGGCCGCGACGCCCGAGACGCGTCCGAACGACCCGCCACGACGATCAAAGCGGGCCGAGGAGCCGTCACCGACACCACAGCGCAGCGTGGGTAGGGTGGCGTCGCCGGAAAGTGCCGTCGAATACATCGACCTGAAGAAAGAGATATTCGGGGCACTGATCGAGTCGATCAACATCACCGAACTCGGCCGGCTGGACCTTGCGGCTGCCCGGCGCGAGGTGGGTGGCGTCGTCAGCGAGATTCTTGCCGCCAAGCGCGCCGTGTTGTCCACCGGCGAGCAGGCTCAACTGACCGAAGAAATCTGCAACGACGTTCTGGGCTACGGACCGCTGGAACCGCTGCTGGCCCGTGACGATATCTCTGACATCATGGTGAACGGCACCAGCCTGATCTACATCGAGGTGGCCGGCAGGGTCGAACAGACGAATATCCGTTTTCGTGACAACGAACAGCTTCTCAACATCTGTCAGCGCATCGTCAGCCAGGTCGGTCGTCGTCTGGATGAATCAAGCCCGATCTGCGACGCGCGCCTGCCTGACGGAAGCCGCGTCAACGTCATCGCGCCGCCCTTGGCGATCGACGGCCCCAGCCTGACGATCCGGCGGTTCAAGAAGGACAAGCTGACGCTGGACCAGCTTGTCGATTTCGGCTCGATCACGCCGGAAGGGGCTGAAATCCTCAAGATCATCGGCAGGGTCCGATGCAATGTGTTGATCTCGGGCGGGACCGGATCGGGCAAGACGACGCTTCTCAACTGTCTGACAAGGTATGTCGGCGCGGAAGAGCGGATCGTGACCTGCGAAGACTCTGCGGAATTGCAGTTGCAGCAGCCCCATGTCGTCCGGCTGGAGACCCGCCCCCCCAACGTCGAGGGCTCGGGCGAGATCACGATGCGCGATCTGGTCAAGAACTGCCTGCGGATGCGCCCCGAACGGATCATCGTGGGCGAGGTGCGTGGCCCCGAAGCTTTCGATTTGCTGCAGGCGATGAACACGGGTCACGACGGGTCGATGGGCACGCTGCACGCCAACACCCCGCGCGAGGCGCTGTCGCGTCTGGGCGCCATGATCACGATGGGGGGCTACGACCTGCCGTCACAGACAATTCAGGAGATGGCTGTCTCGTCCATCGACGTCATCGTTCAGGCCGTGCGCCTGCGCGACGGCTCGCGGCGCATCACCCACATCACCGAAGTGCTGGGAATGGAAGGTGACGTGCCGATTCTGCAGGACATCTTTGTCTACAAGATGCTGGGTGAAGACGAGAACGGGCGGATCATCGGCCAGCACCAGTCAACAGGCATCGGGCGTCCGGCGTTCTGGGACCGCGCACGCTATTTCGGTGAAGAAGACCGGCTGTCTCGCGCTCTCGAGGCCGCGACAGTCTCGAACAACAAATAGGCGGTCCTGAAATGCTTCAATTCGACATCTCGCTTTTGTTCGTCCCGCTTGCCGCGCTGGCGGTGGTCGCGCTGATACTGACTCTTGTCATGCCCACGATCGAGGCGCGTGCGCTTGGCAAGCGGCGCATGGCACTGGCCCTTGGCGGTCGCCCCGAAGATGGGCCGGTGGCTTCGTCCGGTGGACAGGTCTCGACCCGTCGCAAGGCCATCGAAAAGACGTTGCGAGAGATCGAGGAAAGGCAGTCGGTCCGCCAGAACAGTCGAGGTGGTCCGGCCCTTGAGCAACGTCTGCGCGAGGCGGGCCTGAACTGGAAACTGTCCAGCTACTGGCTGTTGAGCGCAGGCATCGCTGTTGCGGCGCTTGTGGTTTTGTCGGCCTTCGGGCTGATCATCGCATCGATCGCGGCGCTGGTCGCAGGCCTTGCGATTCCGCATCTTTTCGTCAAGTTCAAGCGACACCGGCGTCTGACCGCATTTGCGGCAGGCTTTCCCGATGTGATCGACGTGATCGTCCGGGGTGTTCGGGCGGGTCGTCCCCTCGCAGACTGCCTGACCCTCATCGCGGCCGATAGCGAAGACCCGATCCGGGGTGAGTTCCGCCAGGTTGTCGAGGACCAGTCCGTCGGGCTGCCGCTGCAGGAGGCGGTTGACCGGCTGGCACAGCGCGTGCCGCTTCAGGAAGTCGGCTTTCTTGCCATCGTGGTTGCCATTCAAAGCCGCGCGGGTGGCAGCCTGACCGAGGCGCTGGGCAATCTTTCGACTGTGCTGCGCGGACGACGGCAGTTGCATGCAAAGGTCAAGGCAATGAGCGCAGAGGCCAAGACCTCGGCTGGGATCATCGGCTCACTTCCGGTGATCGTGGCCGGTCTCGTTCAGCTGACCAGCCCCGAATATCTTGCAGTGCTCTACCAGACCAATCTTGGCCTGATCGTGATCGGTGTTTGCCTTTTGTGGATGTCCATCGGTGTCTTCGTGATGCGACAGATGATCAACTTCGACATGTAAAGGAAACGGACCGTGCTGATTGACCTGACGCCCCCGCAGATCCAGACGTTGATGATCGCCCTTGCAGCCCTTTCGACTGTCGGCGTGATCCTGGCGGTCGCATGGCCCTGGATCGCCCGCGACCGGATGGCGGAGCGGGTGCAGATGGTCGAAAAGGATCTTCGCCAATTGCGCCGGAACGAACGGTCCAGAAGCGCTGCGGCGAGCGTCGGGCGTTCGTCGCTTTTCGCCAAAGAGCCGAACCGGGTTTTCGCAGAGATTGTCGAACGGCTGAGCCTCGCGCGACTGACCGACGAAAGCAGTGCGGCCCAGTTATTGAAGATGGCGGGTTTGCGCGGGCGGGCACCGTTGATCGCCTTTCTTGCCTCGCGGCTGATCGCTGCGATGGTGATGCCTGGGTTTGCCTTTGCCTATCTCGCCCTCGTGCTGAAATCGGACCTGTCCCTGCTTCAGATAGTGGCGATAGTCGTGGTCGGTGCAGGGATCGGTTATACCCTTCCCAAGCTGTATGTCCGCAACCTGATATCGAAGCGTCATACAAGCCTGCGCCGCAGCTGGCCCGACGCGCTTGACCTACTGTTGATATGCGTTGAATCCGGCATGAGCAGCGAGGCCGCCTTTCGAAAGGTGGCCGAAGAGATCGGTTCGCAATCCAAGGAACTGGCCGAGGAGATGTCGTTGACCACGGCAGAGCTGGCCTACCTGTCGGATCGCAGGCAGGCCTACGAGAACCTTGGCACACGGACGGGGATGGATAGTATCAAGGCCACGGTTATCGGTCTGATTCAGTCCGAGAAATACGGGACCTCGCTTGGGCAGACGCTGCGGGTTCTGGCCAAGGAAAGCCGTGATTTCCGCATGTCAGCCGCTGAAAAGAAGGCGGCGTCGCTGCCGCCCAAACTGACGGTTCCGATGATCCTCTTCTTTCTGCCGGTTCTGTTCGCGGTGATCGCGACGCCAGCGGTCCTGCAAGCGATTGGAGTGTCCTGATGTCGGGTCTGCCAAATATCGGCACAGGCGACATTTCGCTTCGGTATCAGACAGGCATTGCAGCACCTAGCCGCGTGCTGCACGCTTGGCCTGTTCCATCCAGTGATCAAGCGTCGCGGCAAGGCCGGTGTCGTCACGTGCCGCTTCGTCAAGCTGGGCAGACGCATCCGCGAGCGCCGCAAACCCCAGCACCCCGGCCCTGCCTGCCGTGCGGTGAGCCATGTCGCGCAGCGATTGATGGTCGGCTGGGCCCGTTGCGACCCATGACAGATGCGCCTCAAGCTCATCGCGAAACATGCCGAGACGCGCCAGCGCGTTCTCTTCTCCGAAGACGGCGCAGGCTTCCTTGAACGTATCCATGTCCTGGACGCCTTCGGCCCGCTGCCGGGCAGGATCACGATCCATCATTATTCCCCCCTTGGGTCCATCCTCATCAGATCAGAAATATAAAGGACCGACCATGAAATACCCGAAATACTGCGTCCCGGTCAAAGCGACACTTGAAAATGGCAGCCAGCACTTCGGTGGTGTCCATGTCAGCCAGAACCAGCGGGTTCTGGACGTGCTCTGCGATGACCGGCCCTTCATTCCGTTCCAGTTGCGCGACGGGACGATCCTTTTGAACAAGTCCAAGCTGGTGCAGGTCGATCTGCTGGAAATGTCCGAAATAGCGGCGCTGGAAGATATCCTGCCCGAGGTGAATATCGACTACCTGAAAGCGAACGCTTGGTAATCCTGACAAACCGACCGCCGTTTACCCTATTTGAGATGGAAGCTTTGACGAATAATGAACATGCAGCATCACAAACTTGAAAACGAAGCGGGCCGTATCCACGCCCTGAAGTATCTCAACGCCCAGACTTTCACGTCCGAGGCGAGCTTTGATCACATCACTGCATTGTTGAAACTCATCCTCGGGATGGAGATGGTGACGGTCAGCCTGAT
>Ga0307954_1000181_pt1 | contig 35083 bp, 26 predicted proteins | sample OrgLakmetagen437_FD_201822 | JGI IMG/M metagenome (GOLD analysis project Ga0307954, IMG submission 201822) | Saline water microbial communities from Organic Lake, Antarctica - #437 | ecosystem: Environmental > Aquatic > Non-marine Saline and Alkaline > Saline | place: Antarctica: Organic Lake... | reverse complement strand
ATGTTTTAAACGGCATTGCAGTTCATCCTGAAACAGGAAACCTATTCGTTACAGGAAAATATTGGAACTTGCTCTTTGAAGTTGAAATTTTCGAAAAATAATTAAAGAATAATATCGTTTTGATTACCTAACCGAACATTATGAACTACTTTCATCAAACCAATTTTAATTTGAATACTAACTTCTCTAAGGCTAATTTATTCAGGATTGTTATAATTGGACTTTTTTCTGTTTTTATTTTGCTCACTTCAGCTTGTAGAGATGACTTTGAAACCGTTCCAAGTACAGGGGAATTAGAATTTTCAACAGATACTTTATTTTTGGATACGGTATTCAGCAATATTTCTTCAAGTACTTACCAATTCAAAGTATATAATCGAAGTAGTAAAGATATCAATATTCCAACAATTGCGCTTGGGGAAGGTGAATCTTCTAACTATCGTTTAAATGTGGACGGTATTCCAGGCAAAACTTTTGAAAATATTGAATTATTAGCCAAAGATAGTTTGTTTGTTTTTGTTGAAGTTACTGCAGATATTGAAAATTTGGCTAATCAAGGAACGCAATTCACTTATGAAGATGTTATTGCTTTTGATACAGGAATGAATCAACAAAGCGTAAGGTTAATCAGTTTAATTCAAGATGCAGTTTTTTTATTTCCCCAACGATTTCCTGATGGAACTACAGAAACATTATCTTTAGGAGTGAATGAAGAAGGAGAGGAGTTGTTTATAGATGGTTTCTTTTTAGATGATGAATTTCTTCATTTTACCAATGAAAAACCCTATGTTATTTATGGATTTGCGGGTGTTCCGGGCGATAAAACCTTAGTAATTGATCCTGGCGCTAGAATACATTTTCATGAAAACAGTGGGATTATTGTCGCTAATAATGGAAGCATTCATGCCAATGGCGAAATGAGTCTTGACCCAGAAGCATTAGAAAATGAAATTATTTTTCAAGGAGACCGTTTGGAACCTGGCTTTAGCGAAATTCCTGGGCAATGGGCCACCATTTGGTTAACCCAAGGAAGTACCAACCATATTTTTAATCATACGACCATTAAAAATGGAACAGTTGGCATTTTGATGGATTCCAACGATGGTACAGCAAATCCAACACTTCAACTAAAAAATACGCAAATTTATAACCACACCAACGTAGGATTATTGGCAAGAACTGGTTTTGTAGAGGCAGAAAATGTGGTGATTAATAATGCAGGACAAGCAGCGGTAAATCTATCCTTAGGAGGTACATATCGTTTTAAGCATTCTACCATTGCTAATTATTGGAACAATTCTTTTAGGCAATTCCCCGCTTTGTTAATCGAAAATAACTTGCAAACCCAAGACAATGTATTTGTAGCCGATTTAGAAGAAGCTACTTTTAGCAACTGTATTATTTATGGAACAGAACGCATAGAAGTACTATTTAATCAAGTTGAGGAAGCTGCCTTTAATTATAAATTTGAAAATTGTTTGATTCGTTTTAACGATATCAACAATCAATTTATAGATGACCCGCTTTATAATTTTGAAAACACAGCGTTTTTCTCCGAAAACATCTTCAATGAATTACCTAATTTCCTTAGACCAGATGAAAATCAATTGCAAATTGGTTTGGAATCTGCTGCTTTAAATCTAGGAAACACTTCAACTGCACAAGAAGTTCCATTTGATATATTGGGAGTAAATCGTGTTTCTAGTCCAGATGCCGGAGCTTTTCAAGCTGTGGAGTTTGAAGAGGAGGAAGATTAGGGACATTTTTCAATTCAACAAATCGACAACAGAAAGCAGCTTTTTGTTCTGCGACATAAATATTTTTAAATAACTTTGATGAAATAACTCGAACATAAATGACATATATGTTTTTTCTTTTTCTAGGTGAAATTATAATTATCCTACCAAGAAGACTTGTCTAAAATTTTAACGCATAAAAATTAGGGAAAAACAATTTAAATGTTCAATTTATTACTTTACATATAATAATTAGCCACAAACTTAAAGCAGTTATTAAATAATAGAAAAAATCCATTGTTGTTATAGCCCTAGTAGTAAAACTAGCCAAAAATATAAATAAACTTTTTCATAAAAAGTTTTTATGTAAATCGTTGTTTGAAATCAGGAGCTATACCGTTGATAAAGGACAGACTTTAGGCAGAATGAAACTAATTTAAAACAGTGCAATCACATTAATTTTAATTATTACTTTTACACTTCAAAATATATCCCTTGAATTAAACGAATAATATGAAAATTACTAATCTCTTTTTATTTTTGCTTTTATTTAATTTCGCTTTTGGTCAAGTTGAATTCCAAGAGCGTCTAATTATTGAACCAGCTGCAAATTCACCTGAATACATGAATATTATAGATATAGACGGAGATGGAGATTTAGACGTTTTTTCAGTTTCATCACAAGATGAAAAATTGGCGTGGTATGAGAATACAGATGGAAATGGAAGTTTTGGAAATCAACATATAATTTCTAATGGTCTCAATAATCTTAAAGCACTTAGCTCTGCAGATTTTGATGGTGATGGAGATGTCGATGTTATAACTGCAAGTTCTAATAATTCAATCAGTTTTTTTTTGAACAGTGATGGTTTAGGTAATTTTAGTCTTCAGCAAACGATTCTAAATGGTTCAGATTTTCTTCATGCCACCGATTTAGATGGAGACGGTGATATAGATATTCTTTCAGCATCAATAACCGAGGATACGGTCAGTTGGTTTGAAAATACTAATGGCCAAGGTACATTTGGCCCACAAATAATTATTACCAATGAGGCTGATGGTGCATCAGCAGTGTTTGCTGCTGATGTAGATAACGATAGTGATATGGATGTATTCTCGGTATCTCGTGTGGATGACAAATTGGCTTGGTATGAAAATACAAATGGTCTAATGAATTTTGGTGCACAACAAGTCATCGCTTTGGTGCCAAACGTAAGAACTATTTATGCAACGGATATAGACAATGATGGTAATATAGATGTGGTAACAGGCTCAACTTCTGGGACTACTAGAAATTTAATTTGGTACAAAAATGTAGATGGTTTAGGTACTTTTAATGAGGCACAACAAATTGCAATAAGTATGGGTTCGGTGGAGCATTTAACCTGCTCAGATTTTGATAATGATGGTGATAAAGATATTGTAATAGCATCAACAAATGGAGCAAATTCTGAAATTTTATGGTTCGAAAATGAAGATGGTCTAGGTAGTTTTGGAATTCAAAATCAAGTCAGTTTTAATGTAAATGGTCCTGTGTATGTTGGTGCAGCTGATTTAGATGGAGATGGGTTTACAGATGTCTTGTCAGCGTCTTCCCAAGACAATAAAATGGCTTGGTATAAAAATGATAGCGGTCAAGATGCTTTTGGTGAACAGCAAATTATAGCGCCTTCAACAACGACGGCAAAATCAGTTTTTGCTATTGATATTGATGGCGATAATGATATGGACGTCATTTCGGCAACAAGAAACGATAATACTGTTGCTTGGTTCAAAAATATGGATGGTAAAGGGAGCTATGGTCAAAGAAATATAGTATCCATGAATGTTACTTTTCCTGAATCTATTTCTGCTGCGGATATGGATAACGATGGTGATAATGATATTGTTTTTGGAGGCTTAAGTCAAATAGGCTGGTACGAAAATACAGACGGTCAAGGTAGTTTTGGTGAAGCACAAATAATAAATAATAGTGCTCAGGCAGCAACTTCAGTTTTTACAATTGATATTGACGGTGATGGAGATATGGATGTGCTAGCTTCATCTAGAGTTAATGATAGAATTAGTTGGTACGAAAATCTAAATGGCAATGGCAACTTTGGTTCACAACAAATTATATCGTCGAATGCGGATGATGCAATACATGTTTATGCAGCTGATTTAGATGGAGATGGAGATATGGACGTTGTATCAGCCTCTAGAGGAGATGATAAAATTGCATGGTATGAAAACACAAATGGTTTTGGAAATTTTGGTACTGAGCAAATACTATCAACCAATGCTAATGGAGCTTCATCTGTATATTTGATTGATTTGGATAGTGATGGAGATAACGATATTCTGTCTGCTTCAAGTTTTGATAATAAAATCGCTTGGTTTGAAAATATAGATGGCAATGGTGACTTTAGTTCAGAACAAATTATTACCCAAAATGCGAATGGACCAAGAACTGTTCATGCTAATGATATAGATAAAGATGGTGATGTAGATGTTATTTACATATCTGGAACAAAATTGGCGTGGTTTGAAAATATCGATGGAACAGGAAATTTTGGTCAAGAACAATTAATTTCACCAATAACAAATGATGGATGGAGCGTGTATGCTGTAGATATAGATAATGATTACGACTTGGATATTCTTTCTTCTACAGAGGATGATTTAAAAATAACTTGGCATGAAAATTTAATAGTTACCAATGAAATAAGTGGTAAAATCAAAATTGATTTAAACTCTGACGGATGTGATAATAACGATATTTCAATAAGCAATATATTAATTGAAACAACCGATGGTATTAATAGTCTATCTACATTTACCTTGTCCAATGGGGTTTATAGGCTATTTCCAGATGAAGGAACTTATACCACATCAGTTATTGGTGGATTGCCAAATTCTTATAGTGTAAGCCCACTTTCAGCAATATCAGAATTTACAGGGCTTGACAATACAGATATAGTTGATTTTTGTGTTGTACCTACTGTTCTTTTTAATGACTTAAACATAGTTTTTTATCCTTCAATAAACGAACCCCAGACCTGGCTTCGATACCAGCTATCAAATCGTTTATTCAAACGCAGGCACAACCCAACTCAGCGGAGATATCACTTTTCAATATGATGATTCTAAGATTCAATTTCTCAACGCTAGCGAAACAGTTGCCTCACAAACCAATAATACGTTAACCCTTAATTATAGCAATCTCAATCCTTTCGAGACCAGAACAATCAATTTAGACTTTAACGTCTTTCCACCTCCAACCACAAATAATGATGATATATTGGTTTCAACTATAACAATAAACCCTGTTTCGGGTGATGAAACTGAGGAAGACAATACCTTTGAATTAGAGCAAACCGTCATTGGCTCTTATGATCCTAACGACATTCAGATTTTAGAAGGCGATGAGGTACATATTGATGATGCCAATAAGTATCTTCATTTTTTAATTCGGTTTCAAAACACAGGAACGGCAAGTGCCATCAATGTGCGAGTTGAACATATTTTAGACAATAAACTAGATTGGACAACAATGCAATTGCAAAGTTTAAGTCATGAAGGTCGGGTAGAAATTACGGATGGTAGTGAAGTGAAATTTATATTCGATAACATCAATCTACCTGATGAGAATAGTAATGAAGAGGGTTCAATAGGCTATATAGCTTTTAAGATTAAACCTAAAGTGGATGTAATTGTTGGAGACATTATTTCCGGTGTAGCAGATATTTATTTCGATTTTAATCCGCCGATCATAACCAATACGGCTACTACTGAGTTTGTGGAGACTTTAGGCAATGAAGTTTTTAATACCAAAAATACGATATCATTGTATCCAAACCCAGCTAATAACTTGTTAAACTTGAAATCTGATTTTGAAATTCAGCATATTGAAGTATATGATATTTTTGGTAAATTAATTTTAGAAAAAGACTTCAAAGAAATTTCAGCAGAAGTCCAAATTAATATTGAAAACTTATCTTCTGGATTATATTTATTAGTAGTTCAATCCGATAGTGCTAAAAAGGTATTGAAGTTCATTAAGCAATAGAATTTGAAGAGGAGGAAGGGTAAGAGAAAGAAAGTAAACAAAACCCTCCGAGCATATTTTATTTGAATTTAGCAATTAATGAATCCTAAAAAATAAAATTCATATTTGTGATATTTAATCTTTATTTTTGATTTTGAATAGTAAAAACCAATTTTTATATCATGAAAAATATATTCTTAACATTTTTAGTTCTTTTCGTAGTGAATATAGGCTACGCCCAAATTGGTTTTCAGCAAAACGTAGTCATAGACGAAACTTTTGGTGTGGTTAACCCAAACTCAGTAATATCAGCTGACATAGATGGAGATGGTCTCAAAGACGTTGTCTCTACTGGTAATAATGAATTAGTATGGTTTAAAAATCTTGGTAATGAAAATTTTAGCAAGGAAAATGAAATTTATTCAAACGACTATGGTCTTTTTAATGTTAAGGTTGAAAATTTCGACAATGATAACGATAATGATATCGTTTATTTTTTAGACTCAAACAATGGGGTTCAACTAGTTTGGCAAGAGAACCTAGATGGACTAGGTAATTTTGGACCACCTCAGATGCTTATAATTAATGATTTTACTTCTCCCATAGGTTTCGAAATAGTAGATGTAGATTTCGATAATGACCCAGATATTGTTCTAGGTTACAGGGGATTTATCGGCTGGTTAGAAAACGACAATACCACATTTACGTTTAGCCTATATTTAGGGAATACAGGGACTTCTACTTCTACTTATCAGGGTTTTACTTCTACTGACGTAGATGGTGATAATTTACAAGATTTAATTGTTGATTTAGGTTTCGATCTTCGAGCTTACAAGCAAGAACCCGATGGTAGTTTATCGTTTTTAGAAACCATGGGGACGTTTGCCCAAGGGGAATTTGTAACCAGTGGAGATTTGGACAACGATGGAGATAATGATGTAATTAGAATATTTGAAAATGGTGGAAATGATAGAAAAATAAGATTGTACGAGAACACAGATGGTTTAGGAACTTTTGCTAATGCACAGACCATAGTTCCATTAGAAAATCTATCTGGAACAAGTAATAGTGACACCAAATCTTTAAGATTGAAAGACATTAATGGTGACAACCTTCTCGATATTATTTTTCATGAATCAAATACAAAAAAACTTTTAACATACTTAAATCAAGGTAACAATACTTTTGGAAGTGAAGTGGTCGTGGCAGATAATTTTGTAAATCTCAATAGCATTTTTGTAGACGATATTAATATAGATCAATATCCAGATATTTTAACAACTTCCAGAGATGATAATCAAGTTTCATGGTTCAAAAACCTTGATGGTCTTGGTAATTATAGTAATGAAAAACGTGTGACTACCTATGCTTATTTCATCAATCATGTAGATGCTGGAGATTTAGATGGAGATGGAGATTTGGATATCGTATCTTCTTCTCATGGAGATAGTAAACTAGCTTGGTACAACAACACGAACGGACTAGGAGATTTTTCTCAGCCACAAAAAATTATTTCAAATGACATTCCTGCACCTAGAGAAGCTTTTATAGTTGATATGAATGGAGATGGTTTTAATGATGTTTTGTGTTTTTCATATTTAGATGACTTCCCTGAAGATGAATATAAAATTATGTGGTTACAAAATGATGGAAATGGTAACTTCATTCAAGAAAATATTGTAGATACTTTTGTGGAACAAATTTTAAGATTACAGTATGCAGATATCGATAATGATAATGATATTGACATTATTAGTGCCGAAAATGATAGCGTATTAAAGCTTTATAAAAACAATGGGGATGGTACGTTTGCACCATCAATTACATTCTCTGAAGCTGGGTTTTATTATCCATTGAGTCTTCAGGTTGGTGATGTTGATAACGATGGAGATATTGACGTTCTCGCTTCTTATAATAATAATGAAATAGTTTGGTACGAAAACTTGGACGGACAGGGAGATTTAACTTCAAAAAATGTGATCACCCCTCAAATGGGGTATCCCAGTTCAATTTATTTAGCAGACATCAATGGAGACAGTTTTAGGGATTTGGTTTTCAGCAATAAATTTAGTGATGAAATAGGGTATTTCCTCAATACGGATGGCTTAGGAAATTTTGGTCCAAAACAAGTCATTTCTTCAGGTGTAGAAAGTCCTTCAGCAATTTATGTTTTAGATGTGGATGAAGATGGAGATCAAGACATCATTGCCAATACAGAATCTAGTTCCAAATTGATATGGTTCGAAAATGATGGTATTGCAAATTTCAGCTCATCTTTAGAAATTACAGTAAACGCTGAGCGCATTAACCATATTACTTCAGCTGATTTTAATGCCGATGGAAAACCAGACTTGTTAACCTCTTCTTATGATGATGATCAAATTGCTTGGTATGGTAATTTGGGAACCTTTACAAATTCAATTTCAGGTGTTGTAAGACTTGATGCAAATGCAGATGGTTGTGATGAAATCGATGCTGGTGTTGCAAATTTACTTATTACAACAGAAAATGACATCAATTCTTTTGCTACTTTCACTCAAGCTGATGGCTCTTATAGTTTTCTGGCGAACCAAGAGATTTTCAATACATCCATATCTTCCGCTTTACCGAATTACTATGCCAGTAACCCATTGATTCATACTGATGATTTTACAAATTTAAGTGGTTCTAATGCTGAATCTGATTTTTGTGTTGAAGCTAGCCAAGCCATAAATGACCTTTCTGTGGTTATTTATCCTGATTTAGACGAACCGCGCCCCGGTTTCGATACCAGCTATCAAATCGTTTATTCAAATACAGGTACAACACAACTCAGCGGAAATATCACATTTCAATTTGATGATTCTAAAATCCAATTTTTAAATGCTAGCGAATCGGTTGTCTCACAAATAAGTAATACACTTACTTTTGATTACAGCGACCTTAACCCATTCGAAACCAAAACCATCGATTTAGACTTTAATGTATTCCCACCACCAACTACTAATATTGATGATATTTTAGTTTCCTCAGTTTCAATCAATCCTGTTTCGGGTGATGAAACGCAAGAAGACAATACATTTGAATTGGAGCAAACCGTCATTGGCTCTTATGATCCTAACGACATTCAGATTTTAGAAGGTGAAGAAGTTCATATTGACGATGCCGATAAGTATCTTCATTTTTTAATCCGGTTTCAAAACACAGGAACAGCAAGTGCAATTAATGTGCGTGTTGAACATATTTTGGATAACAAACTTGATTGGACAACAATGCAACTCCAAAGTCTAAGTCATGAAGGTCGGGTAGAAATTACGGATGGTAGTGAAGTGAAATTTATATTCGATAACATCAACTTACCAGACAACACCAATGATGAGCCAAATTCGCATGGTTACATCGCTTTTAAAATAAAACCAGAAGAAAACGTAGCAGTCGGAGACATTGTTTCCGGTGTAGCAGATATTTATTTCGATTTTAATCCGCCGATTATAACCAATACGGCTACGACTGAGTTTGTGGAGGTTTTAGGAAGTGAAGGTTTCAATACCAATAATACGATATCATTGTATCCAAACCCAGCTAATAACTTGTTAAACCTGAAATCTGATTTTGAAATTCAGCATATTGAAGTATATGATATTTTTGGTAAATTAATTTTAGAAAAAGACTTCAAAGAAATTTCAGCAGAAGTCCAAATTGATATTGAAAACTTATCTTCTGGATTATATTTATTAGTAGTCCAATCCGATAGTGCTAAAAAGGTATTGAAGTTCATTAAGCAATAGCATTTGAAGAGAAGGAAGGGTAAGAAAATATTTAAAATCAAAAAAGCCACTTGGAAAAGTGGCTTTTTTGATTTATTACTGGGATTATGTACTAATTACCAGCAGTATATTTTTGGTAAATCGGCATCAGTTGCATAGAGAATTCTTGTCCAACTTGCATAGAGGCCTGTAAGATTTTAGCTTGACCATCTAACATGGTTTTACCTAAATATGTTTTATAAAATTCAATCATAGCTTTTATGTCTTCATGAGAATATTCCTTGATAGCTACTTTAGCTAATTTCTTATACATATCTTCTAACAAAGGAGCCAATTCTTTTTTAAAGGCAGCTTGTTTTTCTTTTGGAATCTGTGTATAAAAAGGCTGTAGAGAACTTTCCACAGATCCATTAGAAAGTTTCATAAGTTCAACTGCAGCATCTAGGTGTGCAGAATTTTCTTGGCTGTAGCCAACCGTTGCAACAAACAAAGAAATACAAATAATTAATCTTTTCATTTTTGGTTTTATTTAATTATACATTTAAGGTTTCTACAAATAAGGGCTTATTACTCATCATTTTCTCAACTTCAATTTTAATGAGATGAAGTTCTTGATCATTTTCTGGATTTTGAATAACACGATCAATCAATTCAACTATACTTGGCATTTCAAATTCTGTAAGACCACGAGTAGTAACTGCGGGTGTTCCTACACGAATACCAGAAGTAACAAAAGGAGATTGTGTATCAAATGGAACCATGTTTTTATTTACCGTAATACCTGCTTTTCCTAGCGCTTCTTCGGCTACTTTTCCAGTTACTGATTTATTTCGCAAATCGATTAGCATCATGTGGTTGTCTGTGCCTCCTGAAATAATATGGTAGTCTAAATCCATAAATGACTTTGCCATAAACGAAGCATTTTTTTGTACTTGTAGCATATAGTCTTTAAAATCATCTTGAAGTGCTTCACCAAAAGCAATGGCTTTCGCAGCGATAATATGTTCTAAAGGACCGCCTTGATTGCCTGGAAAAACACCACTATCCATTAAGGAAGACATTTTTTTAAGATTTCCATTTTTCAATTTTAATCCAAAAGGATTTTCAAAATCTTCACCCATCATGATAATCCCTCCACGTGGTCCACGTAAAGTTTTGTGTGTGGTAGACGTGACAATATGACAATGTGGTATTGGGCTTTGCAGTAAGTTTTTAGCTACTAATCCCGCAGGGTGAGCAACATCTGCTAATAGGATTGCTCCAACTTGGTCTGCTATCTGTCTAAATTTTTTGTAGTCAATTTCTCTAGAGTAGGCAGAAGCTCCAGCAATAATTAATTTTGGCTTGTGCTTTTTAGCTTGGTCTTCGACTTGGTTGTAATCAATATAGCCTGTTTTTTTGTCTACACCATAAAAAAGAGGTTGATACAATTTACCCGAAAAGTTTACAGGAGAACCATGGGTTAAATGACCGCCATGAGCTAAATCAAAGCCTAAAATTTTATCACCTGGACTGAGAATCATAGAAAACACGGCTGTATTTGCTTGAGATCCGGAGTGCGGTTGTACATTGGCATATTCTGCTCCAAATAATTTTTTGAGACGATCACGAGCAATGTTTTCTACTTGATCTACAATTTCGCAACCCCCATAATAGCGTTTGCCAGGATATCCTTCTGCATATTTATTAGTTAAAACAGAGCCAGCTGCTGCAAGCACATCTGGGCTCGCAAAGTTCTCACTTGCAATAAGTTCAAGGCCTTTGGTTTGTCTTTCTTGCTCTGCTGTAATTAAGTCGAAAATTTGCTTATCTCTTGCCATTTGAATAATATCGTTAAATAAGCTCCAAAAATAAGAAATGTATTCGATAATATCAGCTAAAACTATATATTTGAAATATTGTTTAACTATTTTTAATCATTTATAAAATATAACATATGTCCCTAGCTGCAAACAACCCTTCTAGAAAAACTTGGTTACCCATTCCAGATAATTCAGATTTCCCCATTCAAAATATTCCTTTTGGAGTTTTCTTAACCCGCGATGATATCATTACCATTGGAACACGAATTGGTGATACTGCTATTGACTTAGGTGCATTGCATCAATTGGGGTACTTCAAAAATATTCCCTTAACAGATGATATCTTTTTACAAGACAGTTTAAACGATTTTATTGCAGATGGCCGCAAAACATGGCGTTCAGTTCGTAATCGAGTAGCAGATTTGTTTGATAAAGCTAACGATGAGCTGGAGAAAAACCAAGAACATTGTACACGTGTCTTATTTACTATAGATGAAATAGAAATGCAAATGCCCGTTCATGTAGGAGACTATACTGATTTTTATTCTAGTAAAGAGCATGCAACAAATGTAGGCACGATGTTTAGAGATCCAGATAATGCTTTGCTTCCAAATTGGTTACACATGCCAGTTGGTTATCATGGAAGAAGTTCTTCAATTATTCCTAGTGGAATTCCAGTGCACAGACCACAAGGACAAAAATTACCAAAGGGTGCAGACGAACCTATTTTTGGTCCATCTCGTATGGTCGATTTTGAGCTGGAAATGGCTTTTATTACCACAGCAGCAAATGATTTAGGACAACCTATTCCTATAAATGAAGCCGAAAATCAAATTTTTGGAATGGTGGTTTTTAACGATTGGAGTGCGAGAGATATTCAGAAATGGGAGTATGTTCCGTTAGGACCGTTTTTAGCTAAAAGTTTTGCTTCTTCCATTTCACCTTGGATTGTTACTTTAGATGCATTAGAACCCTTTAGAGTAGAAGGTCCGAAGCCAGAAAAAAAATTATTACCTTATTTAAAATACGAGGGCAAAAAAAGTTTTGATATCAATTTACAAGTGTCTATAACTCCAAATAGAGGAGCTGAAACGGTGGTGTCCAACTCCAATTTTAAATACATGTATTGGAACATGAGCCAACAGTTGGCGCATCATACCGTAAATGGATGTCCAGTAAATAGCGGAGATATGATGGCAAGTGGAACTATTTCTGGTCCAACTCCAGATTCATATGGTTCTATGCTAGAATTATCTTGGCGTGGTTCAAAACCTTTAAAATTGAAAGGAGGAGAAGAAAGAAAGTTCATACAAGACCATGATACGGTAACGATGCGTGGCTATTGTCAAAACCATGAAGTACGCATTGGTTTTGGTGAAGTGAAAACACAATTGCTTCCTGTCTTTAAATCGAAATAAGAAAGTGAAAATAGTAGTAAGTTAAAAAGCCTCTTTTTTTGTAAATACTGAAAGGAGGCTGCCATTAAATTTTTTTAATAATTATTTTTTTCTATAACTAATTGAAGCTTATATTCTAATTGAAACTTCCAGGTATATTTTTGAATTGGTCAGATGAAAAATAAACAAATTCTCAAAGGTTGATTTTGCTATAAATCAACCTTTTTTTATTATAAATGAGATTTCTAGCTTGAATTTGGCTTGGTTTAATTTTTCAAAGGAATGATTTTGTAACTTGCGCAAAATTATAAAAATGAAACTTACAAAAATTAGTCTCTCTTTAGTATGGCTTATATTTGCCACTTCTTGTACAACAGAAAAAACAGACAAATTGAATATTCCTCAGCCACCGACGGCAAAAAAAATAGATACCGTACTTAGCCTTCACAATCAAGATAGAACAGATTCTTACTACTGGTTAAATCAACGTGAGAATTCAGCAGTAATTGACTACCTAAACGCTGAAAATAAGTATTACCAAGAAATGACTGCGCATACCAAGACATTTCAGGAAGATTTGTTTGAAGAAATGAAAGCTAGAATTAAAGAAGATGATTCTTCTATACCTTATTTTTTAAATGGATATTGGTACCAAGTTAGGTATGAAATAGGAAAAGATTATCCAATATACACAAGGAGGAAAGAGAAAATAGATGCACCTGAAGAAATTATTGCTGACGCAAATGTAATGGCTGAAGGCAAATCCTACTTTAATTTAAACGGATTAAGCATCAGCCCTGACAATAAGTATGCTTCCTTTGGAATTGATACTATTGGGAGAAGAAATTATGTAGTTCATTTTAAAAATCTAGACACGGGTGAAATTTTGGATAAAAACATCCCTAATACAACTGGCGGAAGCACTTGGGCTAACGATAGTAAAACGCTTTTTTATACTAAGAAAGATGAGGTTACCCTCCGCTCTAATCAAATATTAAAACACAAACTGGGTAGTTCTGTTGATGAAGATGTGCTTATTTTTGAAGAAGCAGACGAAACATTTTCTTGTTATGTCTATAAATCTAAATCTAGAGATTATATTTTTATAGGTTCCTCTGCAACCATGACAGATGAAGTTAGTTATCTTGATGCCAACACGCCAGATGATGAATTTCAATTAGTAACGCCAAGAGAGCGAGGAGTAGAGTATGGAATTTCTCATTTTGAGGATTATTTTTATATCGTTACCAATAAAGATGATGCCACCAATTTTAAATTGATGCGTGCACCTATTCAAAATTCAATAGCTTGGGAGGAAGTGATAGCTCACCAAAAAGATGTCTTACTAGAGGGCATAGACATTTTCAAAGAATACTTGGTTTTAAGTGAACGTTTTAATGGTTTAACACGAATCAAAATTCAGCCCTGGGCTAATGAAGAAGATGCATATTATTTACCTTTTTCAAGTGAAACCTATACTGCATACACCACAACCAACTTAGAATTTGATACCTCAAAACTAAGGTATGGCTATAATGCTTTGACAACACCAGCTTCGGTTTTTGAATTCGATATGAAAACCAAAACGGAAACTTTACTAAAGCAACAAGAAGTTCCTGATCCAAATTTCGACCAAAGTCAATATATTTCAGAACGTGTTTGGGCAACCGCAAATGATGGTACTGAGATTCCAGTATCATTGGTCTATAAAAAAGGAATTAAACGCAACGGTAAAAATCCAGTATTACAATATGCTTATGGGAGTTACGGAGCTACAATGGATCCTTACTTTTCTACCACAAGAGTTAGTTTATTAGATCGTGGATTTGTTTTTGCATTGGCACACATTAGAGGCGGACAGTATCTTGGTCGGGATTGGTATGAGCAGGGTAAATTGCTTCAAAAGAAAAATACGTTTACCGATTTTATAAATGTAAGTGAATATTTAATTGAACAAAAATATACTTCACCAGAACATTTATACGCAATGGGTGGTTCAGCAGGTGGTTTGTTAATGGGATCAGTAGCTAATATGGCACCGCAATTATACAATGGTATGGTAGCTCAAGTTCCTTTTGTAGACGTAGTTACTACCATGTTGGACGATTCTATACCACTTACTACAGGAGAATATGACGAGTGGGGAAATCCTAACGAAAAAGAATATTTTGACTATATGTTATCGTACTCACCTTATGATAATGTAGTGGCACAGGATTACCCCAATCTTTTAGTAACAACTGGATTGCACGATTCTCAAGTGCAATATTGGGAGCCTGCTAAATGGGTTGCAAAATTGAGGGACAAAAAAACAAATGATAATCTTTTATTCTTAGACACCAATATGGATGCAGGTCATGGAGGGGCTTCAGGAAGATTTGAAGCATTAAAAGAATTAGCGAAAGAATACGCTTTTTTGTTTGATTTAGAAGGAATAGAAAAGTAGTTTAAAAAAAAAATGTAAATTTGCTTTTTTGAAAAGTATTTTTTCAAAAGATAAACCACGAAATATGTTAAATCATAACAAAATTCACGACAGTCTTCTTGATTTAATTGGAAATACCCCAATGTTAAGGTTAAATAAAGTGACAGAAGCAATTCCAGGGGAGTTCTACACCAAATTTGAAGCACATAACCCAGGACATTCTTCTAAAGATAGAATTGCAGCTTACATTATAGATAAAGCTGAACAAGAAGGAAGTTTAAAACCGGGAGACACAATTATTGAAACCACTTCTGGTAATACAGGATTTAGTATCGCCATGGCTTGTGTAATCAAAGGCTATAAATGTATACTTGCGGTAAGTAATAAATCGTCCAAAGACAAAATAAGTTTGCTCAAAACTATGGGAGCAGAAGTACATGTCTGTCCTTCGAATGTGCCACCAACAGACCCAAGGTCTTATTACGAAGTTGCAAAACGAATTCATCAAGAAATGCCTGGCTCTTTATATGTAAATCAATATTTTAATACTTTAAATATTGATGCTCATTACTTAACCACAGGACCAGAAATATGGAATCAAACCAACGGTAAAATAACACATTTAGTAGCTTGCAGCGGAACTGGTGGGACTATTTCTGGAAGTGCTCGTTTTCTAAAAGAACAAAATCCTGATATAAAAATTATAGGTATAGACGCTTATGGTTCAGTAATTCAAAAATATCACGAAACAGGTCAGCTTGATGAAGAAGAAATCTACCCTTATCGAATAGAGGGCTTAGGTAAAAATTTAATTCCTTCTGCAACAGATTTTGATATTATAGACCGTTATGTAAAGGTGACTGATGAAGATAGCGCTTTTGCTGCTAGAGAGATTGCAAAAAAAGAAGGCATGTTTGTTGGATATACTTCTGGAGCCGCTTTGCAAGGTGTACGGATTTTAGCTGAAGAAGGAGAATTTGACCAACACAGCAGGGTAGTTATTATTTTTCCAGACCACGGATCAAGATACATGAGCAAAATTTATAACGACGAATGGATGGCAGAACAAGGATTTACTACGCCAGAGGAAAAACAACCATCACGCAAACCAATCAAATACTTAAACAAAAATTAAAAGTCTATTTAATTTTTAGTGTACTTTTCTTAAACTAATCATTGTTTTCTACATTAGCAATGATTAAAAATTAACATAATGAACGATATTTTCGATAGAATATATAAAGGCAAAGGACCATTAGGGAAATGGGCAGACCAAGCAGAAGGTTATTTTGTATTTCCTAAATTAGAAGGAGATATAAACAATCGAATGAAATTTAATGGCAAAGAAGTCATTACTTGGAGCGTAAACGACTATCTAGGTTTAGCAAATCACCCTGAAGTTAGAAAGGTTGATGCAGAAGCTGCTCAGAAATGGGGAAGTGCTTACCCGATGGGAGCTAGAATGATGAGTGGACATACTAATCTTCACGAACAATTAGAAAATGAATTAGCTGATTTCACTTCAAAAGAAGCGGCTTATTTATTGAATTTTGGTTACCAAGGAATCCTTTCTACCATCGATGCTTTAGTAGGTAAAAATGACGTAATTGTTTACGATGTAGATGCACATGCTTGTATTGTTGATGGAGTCAGACTTCATTTGGGTAAAAGATTTACCTACAAACACAATGACATAGACAGTATAAAACTAAACCTTGAAAGAGCTACCAAAATGGTAGAACAAACTGGCGGCGGAATATTGTTGATTTCTGAAGGGGTTTTTGGCATGCGAGGTCAACAAGGTAAACTAAAAGAAATTGTAGCACTTAAAGAACAATATAATTTTCGACTCTTAGTAGATGACGCTCATGGATTTGGAACCTTAGGAAAAACTGGGGCAGGAGCAGGAGAAGAACAAGGAGTTCAAGACCAAATTGATGTCTATTTTGCAACATTTGCAAAGTCCATGGCAAGTACAGGTGCATTTATCTCAGGCGATAAGGAAGTAATGGATTATATGAAATACAATATGCGTTCTCAAATGTTTGCAAAATCCTTGCAAATGACGCTTGTTGAAGGCGCTTTAAAACGCTTACACATGATTCGTACTATGCCTGAGTTAAGAACAAAGCTTTGGGAAAATGTGAATGCATTACAAAGTGGCTTAAGAGAAAACGGGTTTGATATTGGATCAACTTCTAGTTGTGTAACACCTGTTTACTTGCAAGGAAGCGTACCAGAAGCTATGGCGTTGGTAAGAGATTTAAGGGAGAACTTTGGGGTATTTTGTTCCATTGTGATTTATCCAGTCATACCAAAAGGAATAATTCTATTGCGCTTAATACCAACCGCTACGCATAATCTGCAAGATGTGGAAGACACTTTACATGCTTTTTCTGCCATACGTGAAAAATTGGAGAATGGAACTTATAAGCGTATAGCTAAAATGGCAATGGCTGCTAGTGAGTAGTTGTTTTGGCTCATACTTAAGATTTATTTTTTGTCATTATATATCTGAATATTAGTATTTTATGATAAAAATATCCCCCTTGGTTTGCATCTAAAAGTTCTATATTCTTGAATGTTTCAAATACATCCTAAAACCATCAGTAAATGCTGGTTGATATATGTATTTGGTTACAATCGAAAAAAGAAACCACCGCACATTCAAGTACATTTTATTTTGCTCGTGCCCCAAAAAATAAAAATATGTTTCACTGCCCTACCCACTACAAGAATAATATTTAACATAAATAAGATTGCTGTCCCGAATAATTGCTAAGTTTGGAACATAAATAAGTGAGCAATGACTTATTTGTATGTACACTACGTTGACTAAAAAAATGTTCAACCCTAATTACGGCGTATCCAACTACAATCGAAACCTTTCAGAATTACTTATCTTAGTGTCAAAGAAAATTAATGCATATTAATCCATAACTGAAGCTTATACATGACTGCTTTGAATCATTAAAAAACTAAATAAATTATGAAAATTGAGAAAGTAAAAAATTATAATCAAAAACTATTAGCCGTTTTAGGAACAATAGGAGCCATATTTTTAATGGTAGCTTTAATTTCTTTTATTTCGATGATGATTCAAGAATATCGCAGATCTTCCTCTTATAATGATGTTGAAACTGGAATATTATCTGACGAAAAAATTGAAAAACTCCAAAAAGAGAATAAACGAGAGCAAGTAATCTCATACGAAACGCCGAAATTAATTGATTCTTTAAACTCTGTTTATATAATTCCTGTTTTTCATAAGACTTTGAATGAAAAAGAAGATATTAACGGATTATTAAATGCCTACTCTTCCTCAGATAAGTTTTATGAAAAATCGGATAGCAGATATTCGGGTGGATTTTACGGTGCATACAATAATGTAATTGTTTATAATCCAAATGATGGAACAAACAAAAAACTGTTCAACAAGCGCGTAAATTTCAACAATATAAATACGGAGTATTTTGACAACGAAATTCTCTTGTTGATAAAGGCTTCTGAAAAAGACACATATAAAGACGGAGTTATAAATTTAGAGGATTTTAAATCACTTTATATCTATTCATTTAGCCAAAAGGTAATGAAGAAAATAGGGATTGACGGAATGGATGTTTACGATTATAAGTTCCTACATTACAGTACTGATTTAATTATCGAATTTGGAATTGATAAAAATAATGACGGACAATACCAAGATTACAATGAACCAACTTTAATCAAAAAATATGATTTTGAAAATGGGGAATTAATTGATGTTGTTGACCAAAAAATCAGTTCTGAATTACAGAAAACCTTAGAAGGAACGGAAAAATAACGAACGCATGACTTCATGTATCTTTAATGGCGAGACTTGGTAGTCCGATAGCTATCGCAAGAAACTATAAGTTAGGAGAATATTTCCTATCTTTATCACTGTATAATGTAGGGTGTCGGTTCTTTTAAAGTCACTGAAAGATAAACGTTATAAAAAAATATTAGAAGGCCACTGGAAAGTTTTTGAATTCTTGTTAATTTAGTACAATTATTATATTTGATAATCAACATCGTGTATTTATAAAAGATGTTAAGCAACTTGTTGCTTATATAAAGATGTTAGCCACAATTAAAACCCAAAATATGAAACATTTAACAATAATATTATTTTTCTTAATTCCCATTGCTTCATTTTCTCAAACAACTTACTACACAACTGACGGAAAAAACCGCATTACAAAAGCAGAAGCGAATAAAATGCTATCTGACCAAGTTGCTAAAATGAGTGACGTGATGGGAAAACAATTATATGGAAGTTTGACTATCAACGACACGGAAACAAAAAAAGATTCAATAATATCAAGAATAACTTTTGCTATTAGTGACAAGAAGTCTGAAAATCTAATTAACTCTGGACCATTGTCTGAATATAAAAACAAGGTGTTTCCAGAATTTGACCTGAATACTTTAATGGACAAAAAATTCAATTCAGCGGAATTAAAAGGTAAGCCGACTATGATAAATTTCTGGTTTACGAGATGCGCACCTTGCATAGATGAAATGCCTGTGTTGAATAAAATAAAAGAAAAATACAAAGACGATTTTAATTTTATTGCTATTACATATGAGAAAAAGGAAGATGTTGAAAAATTTCTTAAAAAACATCCTTTTGAATTTGAACACCTAATTGATGCTAAAGATTTTACAGACCAATTAGGAATAAAAGCATATCCGATGAATTTATTTTTAGATAAAGAAGGAGTCTTAAAATACGTAAAAGGCGGAATACCTTACGAAAGTAAAGAAGGAGAAGAATTGAAAATGGGAGAAGGAAATGAAATCATTGAGATTATTGAAAAACTAAAATAACTGTGGCTAACAACGTGTATAATTAATTGCTTGTTCACTGCCGACTTACGAACATTCCTGCGGAATATTCTATCTGTGATTTATTTGCTAAATTAGGTGCTTAATCACGCAACTAACCATACACAATCACGTTGTCCTTAATGCAAAAAAAGTATGTTTAACACCAAATTACTGCTGAAATGCCACCCCTAAAACAGCACATTTATTTTTCCCAAAAGCTATAGCCAACGCTTAAAATAAAAAGAGCTGTTTCTGCCTTTGCGCTTGAGCATGATTATCGACAAAAGAATGTGAACAAAAAATTGTTTAAATTGTAAAAGTAGAACATATCTTTTTTAACTTTAGTGCTGAATTAGGAACAAAATGATAAAAGAAAGAATTGACATAGAAAACATTGACGGACAACTATTTGAAATCAAAATAGTTGAGCCAGAGAACTCTAAACCAGCTTCTTTTACGCATTATTTACAAAATCATACAAACGGAGTTTCACAATTCTACAAAAAAGATGCGCTTGCATTTGTAAAGGAAATCTTAACTAAAGAATATCCGAAAACCGAAATAACTAATAAAGTTGCAGAAGAGGCACTTCAATATTTGATTTTTGACCTCAATAAAATTGTTCCGTTTCCTGCACCTGAAAACCCAAAATTCAAATTCATTGACCTTTTCGCTGGAATCGGTGGATTTAGAATGGCATTTCAAAATCTGGAAGGAAAGTGTGTGTTTACGAGTGAATGGGACAAATATTCTAAACAAACTTACAAAGCTAACTTTGGAGAAATTCCTTTTGGCGACATAACAAAAGCAAAAACAAAAAGTTACATTCCAGATAACTTTGACGTGCTTTGCGCAGGTTTTCCGTGTCAAGCATTTTCTATTGCCGGAAGACGTGGAGGATTTGAAGATACTCGAGGAACACTATTTTTTGACGTTGCCGAGATTATTAAAAAGAAAAAACCAAAAGCGATTTTCCTCGAAAACGTAAAAGGCTTACGAAATCACGATAAAGGAAAAACACTAGCGACAATCTTAAACGTTCTTAGAGAAGATTTAAACTATTACGTTCCACAACCGCAAATCCTAAATGCAAAAGAGTTTGGTGTTCCCCAAAACAGAGAACGAATTTTTATAGTTGGTTTTCGTAAAGATTTAGGAATAACTGATTTTCAATATCCAGAACCAACTAGCAAAGACGCAGTTTTAGATGATATTTTAGAAAAAGAAGAAGTTTCGGTAAAATATTATTTATCCACTACTTACGTTCAGACTTTAAAAAATCATAGAGCAAGACACGAAAGCAAAGGAAACGGATTTGGTTACGAAATTATACCAAATGACGGAACTGCAAATGCGGTTGTTTGTGGAGGAATGGGAAGAGAAAGGAATTTAGTTTATGACGACCGCTTGACGAATTTCGTTCCCGTAACTCATATTACAGGAGAAGTAAACAGAGAAGGAATTAGAAAAATGACACCTCGAGAATGGGCAAGACTTCAAGGTTTTCCAGACAATTTTAAAATAATAGTATCAGATGCACAAGCTTACAAACAATTCGGAAATTCAGTTGCAGTTCCAGCTATTCAAGATAATAATGATTTGGGCGTTACCTGTCTGAAAAAGACAGGTCGGGCTATCCGCTACAATCTTTTTGCTCGTGCCTCACAAAAAGGATTTCCACTACTATCCCTAACGCAAAAACTCGTCGCATAATGAAACAATCTTTAAAAAATATAAGCAAGGAAGAATTTATGAATTTTTTCCGTGACGATGAAAAGTTAAACTCATTATCAAATGATGATAGAATTGAAATTTTCCTTCAAATACTTGCAGGTGGTTCAGATATAACCAAAGATTTACTTAATGAGTTAATTTGTGATTATCAAGTCCACAATATTAAAATCAGCCAAATTAAATAATGGCAAAATCAAATAACTGGACAAGAGAGCAGACTATAGTGGCATTTAATGTTTACTGTAAAGTTCCATTTAAAAAAAGTAGTAAAACACATCCGACTATAATTAAATATGCAAATATAATTGGTCGCTCGCCTTCTGCTTTAAATATGAAAGTCGGCAACTTTGGAAGACTTGACCCAGAACTTCAAAAACGAGGAATAACAGGTCTTGCCAATGGCAGTAAACTAGAAGAAGTTATTTGGGATGAATTTCACGGCAGTTGGGATGATTTAGCTTTTGAAAGTGAAAAGTTGATTTCTCAATTCCAAAATAAAACAGTACTTGAAACTAATGAAATTGACATCACAGATTTTCCTGAAGGAAAAGATATTGAGAGGCTTGTAAAAACCAGAGTAAATCAAAACTTTTTTCGTTCGTCTGTTTTATCTTCATATTATCAAAAATGCTGTATAACTGGCATTGAAATTTCAGACTTTTTAGTAGCAAGTCATATAATTCCCTGGAGTGCTAACAAAAAAGAAAGGATGAATCCAAGAAACGGCTTGTGTTTAAATTCAATTCACGACCAAGCATTTGACAAAGGTTTTTTAACAATAACCTCAGATTACGAAGTTAAAATCTCTGACGCAATTTTTGAATTTAAAGAAAATGAATCAATTGCAGATTTTTTTCTGAAATATAATAGACAAAAAATATCACTCCCTGATAAATTCTTACCATCGCAAGATTTCTTAAAATATCATACTAACAATATCTTTCGCGGATAGGATGCGTGAGGGATAGAAGTGGAAAGCCCACAGCGAGGAACGAGCGAGGACTTGCAGTGGATAGCCCGACCCTTGTGGTCACGCCCAAAATATTATAAAAAATTAAACTATAACCGATTACAGGTAATAAAGGCGAATGGAGTGAAATTTATGCTCTTTTCAAACTATTAGGCGACAAACAACTTTTTCTTGGAGATAAAGATATTGAGCAACTTGAAGGATTAGTTTATCCAATAATTAAAATTCTACGTTCAGAAAATAACGGCAATTTTGAGTATTCTATTCAAGACGAAATAATTCTTATTTCAGGCGATAAGCAAGTTTTAAAAATTCCAATTGAAGAATTTAAAAAGAAGGCGATATTTCTTCTAAAGGAAATTAAAGAAAATAAGGAAAGAACGTTTTCTGTTCCAGAAATCGAAAGTTTTATGCAGTCAATAAACTGCATTTCGTTAAAAGCAAGTTCATCAGCTAAAACTGATATTACAATTGTTGTTCACGACCAAAGGACGAATCAAGAACCAACACTTGGCTTCAGTATTAAATCACAACTTGGCAGTCCTTCTACTCTATTGAATGCTGGAAAAACAACTAATTTTATATTTAAAATTGGTGGTGTTGCATTCAGCGAAAATGACATCGAGCAAATAAATTCTATTGCATCAAGGAGTAAAATAATGGACCGAATAGCTGAAGTTCAAAACAAAAATGGCACGTTTGAATTTATAAAAACTGAAAGACAAATATTTTCAAATAATCTTGTACTAATAGATAGCTTACTACCACAGATTTTATCACAGATTGTATTTGACTTTTATTCGAGTGAATTTTCTCATTTGACCGATTTGGTAGATTTAGTATCAGGAAAAAATCCACTAAAATTTGATATCGAGAACGAACATAAGTTTTACGATTATAAGATAAAACGTTTTTTAACTGATGTTGCACTTGGAATGATGCCTTCTAAGGTTTGGAGTGGTAAATACGATGCAACAGGTGGATATCTAATTGTAAAAGAAAATGGCGATGTGCTTTGCTATCACATTTACAACAGAAACGAATTTGAGGACTATTTGCTTAATAATACCAAACTTGATACTGCAAGTTCATCGAGACACGGATTTGGTGTAATTTATCAAGAAGATGGAAATTTATATTTTAACTTGAATTTGCAAATTAGATTCACGAAATAGCCAAAGCGTGAGCCATACACATTTCCAGTTGCGCCAGCCAACGCGCCACCAAAACTGTAAAAGAGTATTTCTCTGCCAACGCTAGCAAGTGTGCGGAAAAGCACTAAGGATAACAATAGCTATAAGTAATGCTATATTATCGGCTGAAATCGAAGTTTTGAGAATTTTTGCTAAATTTGTTTAATGGCTGAAAAGTAGTTGTCTTTTTTTCATAGCACTACTCATATTTCACAGCACTACTAATAGCCAAAACGTTAAAAAAAACCCAAACCCCACTACAACCCAAAAAACTTCTCCAAACCTGAACTTGCACTTTGTAATCGAATTATTTTTTTTCCTGCTTTAAATAATCATCTTTTAGAAATGCGTCAAATCGGTAAGAAACACCTAGACCAATTTGCCATCGTTGTGGAGTATCTTTAAAATTAATCAGTCCAAAAGCATCTACTTGAAAATTCCTATCGAATAAATAGGCAGCTCCAAATCTCAATAGTTCATCTGAATAAAAATCATCGATTAAAGTTTGAAATTCACCAAAAACGGAAAAATCTCTGCTTAAGCTATGTGTCAAGGTGAAAATTCCAGCAAACAAGGGAAAATCAGTAGTAAATCTATCGTATATGAAATTACTTACAAAAACCCATCTTCCAAAATTGTGTTGGGTTATAAGCCCAAGTCTAGGAGATAGAGATGGCATATTTGGTGGCATGAAAGTACTTTCTTCACCAACTGCAATATTTCCACCTGCATACACCGAAACGGCAGGAATTAAATCTTCCCATTGAAAAGAATTGTTAGCTTTCCAACTGAATAAATTCGGGCCTTTTTGATCTCTTTTTATCCATGGGTCATACACTAAGAATTTAGCACCAAAGGTATTTCGCTCAAAATTCCTGGTTTTATATACCCGATTTATTCCTCCTACTAGTATAGTTTCATTTTGACTTAAAAATCTTCCGTCGAAAATAAACTCTAATCGACCCGTTAGCAATCCAAATCTCAAGGCATAATCTACTCCAAAAACATCTGCGTCAGCTAAGCGTAAGGCATGATTTCTATTTCCAAAACTAATTCCTGTTTCCAGTTGAATTACTCTGTTTCCCACTCCAAAAGCGCCATAAGAAAGCCCAGGCCTATTGGAATTGATGGTCTCTGTATATTGACCAAAAGTAGGTAAGCAAAAAATAAAAGCAATACATAAAATAATACATCTCATAAATCAGATAATTTTAACCAAATATAAGTTATTTCGTTAATTTTTGGACTTGTTTTATTTTATCAATTTATATAATCTTATTTTTGTAAAAACTAGTATTGGTAAATGGATTTTTTAGTCAGCTTCATTTTATATTTTTTACTTTTTTATTTCCTATTCAGATTCATTTGGAGAAGATACAAATCCGCAATCTTGAAATACATCTCTGAAAAATTTCAACAAAATATTCACAAACGATTTCAAGAAGAGTTTCATCAAAAAAATACCGATCAGAGTGAACCGTTTATATCTTCGAAAAAGCAAGGATCACGAAAGACGAAACGAAATCACAAAGTAGGTGAGTACGTTGATTTTGAAGAAGTTGAATAACTAACCAAATCTTATATGAAATTTCCTTTTAAAAAGTTTCTCCCCCATATTCTTGTCATTATTACCTTTATCATTGTTGCCGTTGGATTTTTTAATCCTGTTTTATCTGGTAAAGTAATTTACCAAAGTGACATTGTACAACACAATGGCATGGCAAAACAACAACGTGATTTTATTGCTGAAACCGGAGAAGAATCCTATTGGATGGATAATGCTTTTGGGGGTATGCCTACCTATCAAGTTGGTGCGAATTACCCACACAATTATGTAAAAAAACTAGATAAGTTAATCCGTTTTCTGCCTAGACCAAGTGATTATTTATTCATCTATTTCTTAGGCTTATACCTCTTATTTATGGTGCTGAAGGTGGAACCTAAATTTGCACTCTTAGGTGCTTTAGCTTTTGGGTTTTCAACTTATTTAATTATTATTTTAGATGTTGGGCACAACTCCAAAGCACACGCAATTGCATATATGCCAATTGTTTTAAGTGGAATTTTACTCTGTTTCAAAAATAAATTGTTCTGGGGATTTCTAGCACTTAGTTTAGGTTTGGCTTTAGAATTGGTAGCCAATCATTTTCAAATGACCTTTTATTTGATGCTGCTTTGCATGTTTATTGGTATCGTTTATTTGGTGGAGAGCATTAAAACTAAGCAACTTCCACAATTCGCAAAACAATTAGGGGTAATGATTTTAGCCGCTGTTTTAGCTGTTGGTTTCAATGCATCTAACATACTAGCCACACAAGAATATGCTGATTCCTCTACCCGAGGTACAGAAGAATTAAGTATCAATCCCGATGGTTCCGCGAAAGAAAAAAAGAGTGGTTTAGACTACGATTACATTACAGAATACAGCTACGGTGTTGTAGAAAGTTTCAATCTATTTATACCTAATTTTAAAGGTGGAGGCAGTAGTGAAACTTTGGATACCGATACAGAAACCTATCAAACTTTATTGAAATTAACAGGCAACAGAAACACCGCAAAACAATATGTAGAACAAGGTATGCCTACATATTGGGGAGACCAATCCTACGTTGCTGCACCAGCTTATGTAGGAGCAGGCGTACTCTTTCTATTCCTGCTATCCATTTTCTTAGTAAAACGCAAAATAAAATATTGGATTCTTGCCGGAACAAGCCTATCGCTTCTTTTATCCTGGGGAGATAATTTTGAAATCCTTACCCGTTTTTTTGTAGATTATGTTCCTTTATACAACAAGTTCAGGGCCGTTTCTTCTATACAAGTGATTTTAGAATTATGCGTTCCCTTATTTGCAATTATCGGTCTCAAACACTTTTTTTCTGACAAAGCAAATGTTATTGAAAAACAGAATGCCCTTAAATGGAGTGGAATAATCACAGGAGGATTATGTGTCTTTTTTCTTATTTTGAATGACAGCCTCTTTAATTTTTACCATTCCGTAGACCAACAATTTCCAGAAGAATTAGCCAAAGCTATTCGAAAAGATAGACAGGCGATGTTTATTAGCGATACCTGGCGTAGCTTTTTAATTGTTGGCTTACTAACTGGATTTTTATGGCTTCTTTTAAAAGACAAATTACAACCAAAATTTGCTTTAATTGGCATAGGTATTATCCTAATTTCAGATTTGGTTTTAGTAGACCGAAGATATGTAAATGAAGATGATTTTGTACAACAATCAAGAATGGAGCGACCATTTCAAATGACTGCTGCAGACCAAAGTATTTTAGAAGATACAAGCCATTACCGGGTGATAGACTTGAGCACCAATCCGCTTAATTCTGCACGAGCTTCTTATTTCCATAATTCCATTGGAGGTTATCATGCTGCCAAACCCAAGCGAATTCAAAATTTATATGAATTTCACATCAGTCAAGGCAATCAAGAAGTCTTGAATATGATGAATGTGAAATACTTTATTTTAAATCCTGAGGATGAAGGCTTGCAGGTACAAAAAAATGATGAAGCTTACGGTAATGCTTGGTTTGTAGATTCCCTAAAAACAGTTGAAAACACAAACCAAGAACTTTTAGCTTTAGGTGATTTCAATACCAAAACATCAGCATTGATACTTTCTTCTGAAGCTACTGATCTAAAAAAGCTTCAATTTAAGGCCAATTCTGAAAACGATATCCAATTGAAAGAGCATCAACCCAATCGCCTAGTATATCAATTCGAAGCTTCACAGCCTCAATTTGCGGTGTTTTCTGAATCTTATTATGAACATGGTTGGATTGCCAAAGTCAATGGAGTGGAACAACCAATTTATAGAGTAAATTACCTTTTACGTGGACTTGAAGTTCCCTCTGGAAGCGGAGAAATTGTATTTGAATTTGACCCTCAAGTAGTAAAAACGGGAAGTAAAATTAGTTTGGCTTCAAGTATTATTTTTATAGGAATTTTTTGCTTAGGTTTAGTTCGGCTTAGAAGAAACATAAAATAGTTTTCAAAGCTACCAATCTCTATTTACATCCAAATCGAAATGAAAAAAGTACTCATTATTGCATATTATTGGCCTCCAGCTGGTGGTCCTGGAGTTCAACGTTGGTTGAAATTTGTAAAATACCTTCCTGATTTTGGAATAGAACCCATCGTTTTTGTACCAAAAAATCCAACCTATCCTATTTTAGACGATAGCTTGAATAGGGAAGTGTCTAATACTTTAAAAATTATCAAACATCCCATTTCTGAGCCACACCAATTGAGCGCCCTTTTTTCTAAGAAGGAAACCAAAACCATGAGTGCTGGAATAATTGCTGACCAAGAAAAGCAATCGTCCATGCAAAAGTTGATGCTTTATGTACGTGGAAATTATTTTGTACCAGATGCCAGAGTACTTTGGGTAAAACCTTCTATTCGATTTTTGAATGATTACATTACTGAACATCAAATTGAAAATATAATCACTACCGGACCACCGCATAGTTTACACTTAATTGGTCAAGATTTAAAAAAACAATTTCCAACAATAAAATGGATAGCAGATTTTAGAGATCCGTGGGTCAATATAGATTACCATAGCCAGTTGAAACTTACTGAAAAAACGCAACAAAAACACAAAGATTTAGAAGCTTCAGTTTTAAATGAAGCTGACCAAATAGTAGTAACTAGTTTCGAAACAAAACGAGAATTTACCTTAAAAACCGAAAAACCCATCGAGGTAATTACCAATGGTTATGATGAAGTAGAAGCTTTTGACATAGACTTAAGTGAAGCTTTTTCAATAGTGCATGTGGGTTCGTTGTTAAGTGAACGAAATCCAATTCAACTTTGGGAAATCTTGGCAGAATTAGTTGAAGAAAATGAACATTTTAAACAATTTTTTGAGCTTCATTTAGTAGGAAAAGTAAGTCAAGTAGTATTGGATTGTATAGAAGAAAACGGCTTAAAAGATTACGTCTATTTAGATGGTTATTTGCCTCACTTAGAAGCGGTAAAAGCTCAACATCAAGCTCAGGTACTATTGCTAATTGAAGCCGATAGAACTGAAAAGCAAGGTATAATTCCAGGAAAGTTATTCGAATATTTTATGGCAAAACGCCCCGTCTTGGCAATTGGACCAGACCAATGGGACGTAAAACAAATTTTATCAGAAACGGATGCAGGTAGCAGTTTTTCATATCAAGAAAAAAAGCTACTTAAAGAACAAATCTTAGCTTATTTTGAATCATTTTTAAAAGGAAAACTAAATGTAGAATCGAAAGATATTTCCCGTTTCAGCAGGAAATCACTCACTCAAAAATTAAGTGAACTCATTTAGATGTATTCCCTAAACCAATTGCTAAGCTAATTACAATCTATTCGTTATTTTAGCGTCTTATGTCAACTTATGGGGATTATACTTAAACAATCTTTTAGCAATTTAGTTTCCACTTATGTTGGTTTTGGCATTGGGGCAATCAATGTTTTATTATTGTATCCCAACTTTATGCAGCCAGAATATTATGGTTTAGTCAGTTATCTTTTAACTGCCGGGAATTTGGTTTGGCCTATTATGGCATTAGGCGGACACAATACATTAATTAAATTTTTCAGCTCATACACTTCCAAACAAGACCAAGACCGCTTGTTGAGTTTGGTCTTGATTATTCCCTTGGTTAGCGGCAGTATACTAGGGATGTTAGGCATCTACTTTTACGATTATATTTTGTCTTATTTTGAAGGAGAAAACAACCTCATTCAACCTTATGCTTGGTTAATTTTTGTCATCGCTATTTCTACCGCTTATTTCGAAGTCTTTTTTTCATGGAATAAAATTTTCCTAAAAAGTACGTTCGGAAACCTAATGAAAGAAGTTCTTCATCGCATTGGCATCTTTGTATTGTTGATGCTGCTGTACTTCAAATTGATTCAAATTGAATTCTTTATTTATGCATCTGCTGGCATTTATCTTTTACGCACTTTAGTAATGATGTATAGTGCCTTTCGAATATACCTACCAAACTTTGAGTTTCGTTTTCCAAATCGAAAATGGGAAATCATAAAATATGCTTTCCTTATTTTTGTTGCGGGTACTGTTGGTGTTGCTTTATTCGATTTAGATAAATTCATGATTGAGCATTTTCTTCCCATCGAGAACGTAGCCGTTTATGGAATTGCCATTTACATAGCAGCCGTTATCGCTGTCCCATATCGAGCAATGCAACAAATCACCAATCCCATTACAGCAAATTTCATCAACTTAAATAAGAAACAAGAATTAACCGATTTGTACAAAAGAACATCACTAACCTTAATGCTTGTTAGTGGCCTTATTTTTATACTCATTATGGGAAACATACATCAATTGTATGCCTTGATTCCAGAAACTTATCGTGCTGGAGTACAAATCGTGTTTTTAATTAGTGTAGTGAAATTATACGATGCTGTTTTAGGCAATAATGTTAGTATTTTATTCAATTCCAACTACTATCATTTTGTCTTGTATTCTGGAGTAGTTCTAGCCATTTCAGCCTTTTTGTTGAATGTCTGGCTCATTCCTTTGTATGGCATTTATGGAGCAGCTTATGCCACTTTTGCAGCCTTCTTTATGTACAATTCAATCAAATTACTTTTTGTTTATCTCAAATTTAAAATACAACCATTTACTGCTAAGTCTGCTGTATTATTGCTGATTATTATCGTGTACTTAGTTGCATTTTACTTTTGGGATTTTCAATTCCATCCTGTTGTAAATATCATTTTAAAATCCATATTAATTGCTGTAAGTTATGTATTTTTAGTTTTCATTTTTAGATTATCTGAAGATGTGAATACCTTGATTAAAACAGCCAAAAAAACCTTTAAATAAGCACTGATGAACTATATATTAATCGATTTTTCAAATCATAGAAAGGCATTGTTACCATTTACATTTACAAGACCTATATCCGAAATCAGAATAGGAATTCTAAGCATTTCAGAAAAATGGAAACATCACTTAAACGAAGAAATTTCGTATAAAACCGAAGATTATTTACAAGAAAAATTCCCCTATCGCAAAGCGGAATTAAATACGTTTATCAATTCCACTGTATTGCCTACACCAAGTTTAATTCAGCAAATCAAAAAGCTTAATTCCGGTGAAGTTTTGATGCACGACGAAAATGTTTTAGCATACGTTTCTAAAGATGCAACTGATGTAAATGTTCTGAATAAAATTGCTTTTCAAGGAGAAGAAGTTATTCAAATAAAACAAGTGTGGGATATTTTTGCGAAAAACCATCACGCTATTGAAGCTGATTTTAATTTACTAACCAAAGGAAGAACCTCAGCAGCTATTCCAGATGCAGTATTTACAGTAAATCCCGAACGAATTTTTGTTGAGGAAGGGGCTAAATTGTATAACGGAAGCTTAAACGCTTCTGAAGGACCAATCTATATAGGTAAAGATACAGAGATAATGGAAAATTGTTCTGTTCGTGGTCCATTTGCACTTTGTGAACATTCCACTTTAAAAATGGGAACAAAAATTTATACCGGAACGAGCATTGGTCCACATTGTAAAGTTGGTGGTGAAGTAAGTAATTCGGTTATTTTTGGGTATTCCAATAAAGGTCATGATGGATTTTTAGGAAATTCAGTAATTGGCGAATGGTGTAATATTGGAGCAGATACTAACACTTCTAACTTAAAAAACAACTATGCGCCGGTAAGGTTATGGAATTATGAAACGGGAAGATTTGCTGTTACTGGTTTACAATTTTGTGGCTTAATGATGGGCGATCATTCCAAATGCGGCATCAATACCATGTTTAATACAGGAACCGTTGTAGGGGTAAATGCAAATATTTTTGGAGCAGGTTTTCCAAGGAATTTTATCCCGAGTTACAGTTGGGGTGGAAGTCAAGGAACAATGACGTATAAAACCACCAAAGCATTTGAAGTTGCTGAAGTAGTAATGAAACGCAGAAATTTAGAATTTACTGAAGTAGATAAAGCTATTCTAGAAGAAGTTTTTGAGATTACCAGCGAATTTAGGAGAAGCTAAACCCTTAAATATCATCTAAAACTATAAAAATAAATTGATTGAAGTAAGTAGAGTTTATTTCAGTAATTGGTTATTAAATAATCCAAAAGATCAGATTTAATTTGCCTCAAAAAAATCATATTTTTCAATCGATTTTATATGCTTTTTTAATGTTGTTAAGCATTGGTCTCGGTTTAGCTTCCAGAAGATATGGAAATTTCATTCCAGCAGCTATAAATATGTATCTCGGTGATGCAATTTGGTCGATGATGGTGTATTTTGGAATAAGATGTATTCAACCAAAATACAAGATGATTACCACTTCAATTTTAGCACTGAGCTTTTCTTTTGCCATCGAAATTAGTCAACTCTACCAAGCCAGTTGGATCAATGAAATAAGACAAACTGTTTTAGGTGGTCTTATTTTAGGATTCGGATTTTTATGGAGTGATATAATAGCTTATAGCATAGGTGTTGGTTTGGGGCTAAGTTGTGATTACTTGATTAATCGGATTAATAAGTAGTGCAATTTTCGCGAAGTAAAAAATGAATAAAAAGGAAATTTGATTAGCCTATTTTAGTTACTTATATTTACATTGGAAATAGAATAGATAAACTTTTAGACAATGAAAACTATATTAATCACGGGAGCAACAAGTGGAATAGGATTAGCAACAGCAAGACGTTTTGCAGAAGAAGGAAATTACAAATTGATTGTTTGTGGCAGACGCCAAGACCGATTAACTCATCTAGTAAATGAACTTCAAGACAAGGTAAAAGTGATAAGTCTTTCTTTTGATGTACGAGAAAAACAAGTTGTAAACGAATGTTTGAATTCACTTCCGTCGGAATTTCAACACATAGATATTCTGATTAATAATGCTGGAAACGCACATGGATTAGATTCTATTCAAGAAGGTAATCCAGATGATTGGGATGCGATGTTGGATATCAATGTAAAAGGACTTTTGTATGTTTCTCAGCCTATAATTCAACAAATGATTTCCAGAAAAACGGGACATATCATCAACATTGGTTCAACAGCTGGAAAGGAGGTCTACCCAAAAGGCAATGTATATTGTGCGAGCAAACATGCCGTAGACGCTTTGAACCAAGCAATGCGTATAGATTTGAACGAACATGGTATTCGCGTAGGAGCAGTAAATCCGGGTTTGGTGGAAACTGAATTTAGCGAAGTCCGATTCAAAGGAGATACCAAAAAAGCGGCTAATGTATATAAAGGATTCCAAGCCTTAAAACCAGAAGACATTGCAGATATCATTCACTTTTGTGTCACTAGACCTTACCATGTCAATATCGCTGATTTGGTGGTCATGCCAACAGCTCAAGCCAGCAGCACGCAAGTTAAAAAAGGAAATTGATTCGAAATCATAAAAAAATAACCTCATAAACCTATGCTTCCGCAATTGATGTGTAATCATAAACTCGTTAGTTCGAAAGCCCCTCTAAATAAAAGTAAACGCAGAACGTCATGCCGATCCTGATAGGAGCCATTGCATCACTAGCGTCGCTCAAAACTTAAAAATTCTATCAGTAATTTTGAATTTAATTAAAAAAACCAGCCATGTGCTACAACACCACCCAAATACATATCGTTACAAAACTTGATGCCAAATACAATACTAAGCTAATTGATGAGAATAAACTAAATTTGTATCGAGGAAAGAAGCGATTTTGCATTAATAATGGCTCTCCGTCAAAACCACGATTAAATAAATTTGAAAAATTTTATATAGCCACCTTACATTATTTTTTATAAATTATATTTAATCTAATCTTTGAAGCCAATTTTACATTTCTTTTTTTTAATGAATTTATTTTACATTTTAAATGACGAACAAACTAATTCTGTGTTTACAAACGTCTTAACTATATTTTTGATATTGCTTATTTTGGTTATAGTTATTCACCAAGTAAGCGATATGGCTGAATTTATATGGGTAACATATATCACACCAAAACCCTTCTACAGACATTTATATTTTAAAAAACATAAACTAACTAAGGATCAGTTATATATACTAAAAACAGAATTTAGCTTTTACCAAAGCCTTAATCCAAAGCAAAAAATATATTTTGAACACCGTGTAGCAAATTTTATTAGGCAACATTATTTCAAAGGTAGATCAGGTGTTTACATCAGTAATCAACAAAAAGTACTAATCGCTTCTACAGCAATCATGCTAACTTTTGGTTACAGAAATTACATGATAAAATCTTTAGAGCGTTTTATAATTTACCCAGATGTTTTTAAATCAAAAATAAATAAAGCCTATCACAAAGGTGAATTTAATCCTGCTTACAAAGCTATCGTTTTTTCATGGAAAGATTTTTTAGAAGGGTTATGAAATAGATAATGATAATTTCAATTTGGGTATACATGAAATTGTTCATGCTATGCATTTTGATTTTCTAAAACCCAATAATGATTCTATAAGTGCGATACTATTTACGCAACATTACAAAAAATTAAAAAAGTTGATTCATAACGATGAAATATATAGACAAAACCTTGTATCATCAAAATACCTTAGAAATTATGCATTTACCAACAATTTTGAGTTTATCGCGGTACTGATAGAATCTTTTTTTGAAACTCCCCAAGAATTAAAAAATCAGTTTCCAGCCATTTACGATTACGTAAAAAAAATGCTGAATTTTGATTTTAAAGGTTATTAGTGAAACTCAATATTGAAAAATAGCGAAGCTATGAATCAAAATTGTTAGTTGAACTAATCCCGCTTTTTTCAGCGGGATCTTGGTTTAATACTTCTCACTCAGATTTTTTTCAACAATTAGATAGTAAATCTAACATTTATATAGCTTTCTAAGTTCACTGACTACTTCAGACTGCTTAAAGTCACTCTTCCAAAAAGCGAATCATTAAACGTTACAAACGACCCTCTACCCACTACCGACTAAAGACTACCGTCTACAAACTATTTCCCGATACAGAAATTCGCAAAAATATTACCCAACAGCTCGTCATTACTGACATGGCCAGTTATCTCACCAAAATGATATAAAGCTTGGCGGATGTCGATGGCTAATAAATCTGAGCTTAGTCCTTGGTTTAATCCTTCTTGCACTTTGTTTATTTCTTCTAATGCGTTTAGTAGGGCAGAGTAGTGGCGGGAATTGGTGACGATGCTATCATTGTTTCGCAAAGCTCCGGT
>Ga0307954_1000142_pt1 | contig 38541 bp, 44 predicted proteins | sample OrgLakmetagen437_FD_201822 | JGI IMG/M metagenome (GOLD analysis project Ga0307954, IMG submission 201822) | Saline water microbial communities from Organic Lake, Antarctica - #437 | ecosystem: Environmental > Aquatic > Non-marine Saline and Alkaline > Saline | place: Antarctica: Organic Lake... | reverse complement strand
CCAAACAGTGGGTCCCTTGCACCGCATCAATCAAATTCATCCAGGACAACCAAGACCGGATTCCTGAAGACCAACCAAGTGTGTATGCCAACGAAGGCACCATTGCGCATGAATGGTGTTCCAACATCCTTGATGGACTGAATGACATTTCTGAAGTCCCGGCGGACATGCAACCACACGTCGCCGGGTATGTTGAACTTGCAGAACGCTTGACCACCAAGAAGGACAACCGTTTTGTTGAAGCCAAGGTCCCTTTATTTTACAAGCCGGAAGACAAGGGAACCGTTGACTTTGCCCTTCTGTCAGATGAACGGGTTTATATCCTTGATTTGAAATATGGGGCAGGGGTCATTGTGGAAGCAAAAGAAAACCCGCAACTTGCCATTTATGCGTTTTCCTTAATCAAGGAGTATAAAGATTTGTATGAATTCACGGATGAAACACTTGTCACCATGACAATCTTTCAACCCCGGACGTTTGAGGGGTCCCCAACCAAGATTTGGTGTGTGACACTTGGGGAGCTAAAACAGTTCTGTGCAAAGATTGAAGAAGCGGCAATTGACATTAAAATTGGGGACATAGATGTTTTGAAGTTCGCCCCAAGTGACTCTGCTTGCCAATGGTGCGAAGCAAAGGGGATTTGCACAGCCCGTGCAAAATACAATTCCGGCAAGTTGAAGAAGGAAGCCATTGACACTTTGGAAGACTTGACCGATGAAGATTTGCCAGAAGGTCAAGAAGTCACAATGCCAAGCTTTGAAGCCCTTTCAGAATCACAGGTTGCCACAATCATTGAACATGCCCCGTCAATCAAATCTTGGTTGAACAGCATTGAATCAGAAGCACACAAGGCACTTGTAGCCGGGTTGAAGATTGAAGGATTGAAGCTTGTTAATGGGAAGCTTGGCAACCGCGCATGGAAAGACATTGAAGAAGCGGACAAGCTAATCAAAGGCAAGCTGAAGGCGGATGAACGCTACACCAAGAAGCTTATCACTTTGCCCCAAGCTGAAAAGCTTCTGAAGCAACTGGACCTGTCCACACGCTTTCAAAACCGCCTCAAGGAATTGACCTTACGGGCACCCGCCAAGCCATTGCTTGCAATTGCCAGTGATGAAAGGGAAGCAATTAGCACTTCAGCGGATGAAGTCTTGCCGGACCATGAAGCAAGTGACTTGATATAAAAGCAGAATTTGGGGGGTTGGTGAAGGTGAAGCGCATCTTTTAAATCAAGGGTTTGAATCCCTAAACCACACCAACCCCCACCAATTTCCAAGGTCCTTATTCTTAGGACCCGAAAAACCAAAAAACCAAAAATACAAAATATGAAAGTTACAATTATGAATGCCCGCCTGTCCTTTTCACAACTGTTTGCACCCAAAGCAAATGGCAGTGGGGCACCAAAATTCAAGGCAAACTTCATCCTTTCAGATGACAGTTCCATCAAGATTGATGGGAAAGTCACCAAGGGTGTTGCCAAGATTGAAGCGGCATTAAAAACCGCTTGTGATGCTGTGACGAAAGAGAAGTTTGGGAAGGTTCCCAGCAAAAGTATCAATTGGGTTGTCCGTGATGGGGCAGACGTGATTGATGTAAGCACAGATGAACCATATGACGGTTACGGTGAAGGGGTGACATACATTGCCGCTTCGTCACAACAAGACCGCCAACCGCAAGTGGTTGACCGCAACCCCAAAGTCACCATCAATGCCATTGACAACAAAATAAAAGATGGTGATTTCGTTTATGCTGTCATTGACGTATATGCCTTTGATGCAACCAAGAACCAAGGGGGCAAGGGTGCCACCGCTGGACTTCAAATTGTCCAGTTCTTTGCCAAGGGTGAAGCCTTTGGTGAAAGCGAACTTGACGCGGCAACGGAACTTGAAGACTTGGGTGAAGATGAAAACTCAGGTGAAGACTTGATGTAATCATCCCCAAATTCTGTTGATATGAACAAGCCGGGTTTTCCGCACAAATACTTGTCAAAAGTAGTGAGTGAGAAGACCCGGCTTTCTAATATCCGGGCGGGGGTCTGTAGTCATTGGGGTTGTGCCCGTCCTGCAAGAAGTGACAGTCACAAGGATTGCCACACTTGCGCCAAGCGCAAAACCCGCATGAAACACCCCTTGAAATACACATACAGTAACATCAAAGATAGCGCCCGGAAACGGAAGGTCACTTTTAATTTAACCTTAGACGAATTCAAAGCATTCTGTGACCGGACCGGGTACTTGACCAAGAAGGGCAGGGAATTTGAAGACCTGACAATTGACCGGATTGATTCTTCCAAACCTTACCAAGCTGACAACATCCGGGCTTTGACTTGGATTGACAACTGTTCACAGAAACTTGAAAACATGACAAACCCCGCTGAACCTATCGCCCGCGCACTTGCCAAGATTGCCAAGTCTGACAATTGGAAAGCTTACTTGACCCCCGCAAACATTACCTTGCAGCAAGTCCGGGCATTGATTGAACAAGAAGAAAAGGAATTTGAAGAAAACCCATTTTAGAGGTTGACGGTTAAATGAAAAACGTTTTTCTTTTAGGAATGACAAAAACAATAACCATCAATTCACCTGAACAGATCAAATCATGGCTTTGGGTAATAAAGGCACTTAGCACGGATGCAACAAGACCTGCAATACACCATATTTGTGTTGATGAATCTGGTGAAATAGTTGCCACAGATGGGGAAAGACTCCACAAGTGGAAGCCTGAAGCTTTGCCCGCTGAATTAACACCCGGCGTTTACAAAGTGCTTTCAAAATCAGCAAAGCTTGTGGTCCTTGAAAATATCTCTGAAGATTCTAGTTTCCCTGATTGGAAAGCTGTGGTTCCTAAAGACCATAACCACAAAGCCTTAATAGGTGGCTCAATGGGTATCAAAAACCAGTCGTGTTGTGGGGTTGTGCTACTTGAAACAGTGACACCTTTGGATTTTGGCCATGTTGCGGAAGCTTTAGGGTATGGCACAGTCCAAAGAAAATCAATGCATTTGAAAGGGGCAACATGCACTTGGGAAGATGACACAGGCAAGAATCCTGTTTGCCTTTTTCCAGAAGTGGACAAACAAGCAGTCATCATGCCTTTAAGAACTTTAGTAAACCGCAATTTCAAATTTTTAGACTAAAATTTATGATCTACCATTTAGACTTTGAAACATATTCCGCCACAAACCTGAAAGCTTTTGGGGCTTACCGATATGCAGCGGACCCAAGCACGGAAATCCTTTTGTGTGCTGTTGCCAAGCACGGGGGAGCCCCCTCGCTGTGGTCTGTCACTGGACAACCAGACAAGCCCGGTGCACTCGCTTTGTTAAAAGAAATGTGTGAAGACCCTGAAGCGGTCATTTACGCGCATAACGCGCAATTTGAAGCTGCAATCTGCCAGTATCTGTTTGAGAAGACTTTCAACCTGCCATGCCCTAAGCTTCACCAATGGCGTTGCACTGCTGCAATGGCAAGGCGGGCGGCAATCCCTTCAAGCTTGGAAGGAGCGGCAAAATTCTTGAACTTGGATGCACAGAAGGACAACCAGGGCAAAGCCCTTATCAAGTTGTTTTCTGAGCCACAGAAGCCCACCAAGAAGCAACCCAAGGAACGCATCTTGCCCAAAGATGAACCTGAGCAGTTCCATGAATTTGGGCAATACTGCAAACAGGATGTCTTGGTTGAAATGCAAATTCACGAAAAGCTGAAAGCATTTGAACTGCAAGGTGAGATCCTAGAATCATTTCAATTCGATCTTAGGATGAATCGCCGGGGTGTCCCGGTGAACGTTGAAGCCTTGGAAACCGCTGAAAAGTTGGTCAATGAATATGACACCAAGAACACTGAAGATTTCCGCGCAATGACCGGACTGAACCCCACACAGCGGGGCAAGGTCTTAGAATGGATGCAGGAACGCGGGTTCCCCGGCAAGAACCTTCAAGCGGCAACTGTTGACCAAATCATTGAAGACGGGGCTGAAGCATACGGGATGACCCCGGAAGCTTTTCAAGCACTGAAATTGAAACGGTTGTCTGGGTTCGCCGCGTTGAAGAAGATTCCAACCATGCTTGGTGCTGCTTGCCCGGAAGATGATCGTGTCCGGGGGTCTTTGATGTGGTCCGGGGCGGAAAGAACCCACCGTTGGGCGGGCAGAATCATTCAACCGCAAAACTTCCGCCGCCCCACCATTGCCAACACAGAACACCTTTACCGGGTCTTGAAGTCCGGCAACATGGATGTTGAAAGCCTTGAATTGATTTATGAATCCCCACTTGAAGCAATCGCGTCCTGCATCCGGCATTTCATAGAACCCAAAACAAGTTTTCACATTGATTTGCACAAACACAATGATGAAGAACCCGGACAGTTCCTTGACGCGGATTATTCCGGGATTGAAGCCCGCATTGTGCTTTGGCTTGCCGGGCAGGAAGATGGACTTGATTTGTTTAGACAAAAGAAAGATGTTTACATTGCAATGGCTTCCAAGATTTTTGGGGCCCCTGTTGAAGACATCACCAAGGGCCAACGCTTCGTTGGCAAACAAGCGGTTTTGCTTTGCGGATTCCAAGGGGGTGATGACAAGTTCCGCCAAACATGCCTTGGTTACGGGCGGGACCTGTCCCCGGAGCTGTGCAAAGACACAATCAAGATTTATCGCAAAGTGAATTTCAAGGTGGTTGCCATGTGGCGGGCGTTCAATGAAGCGGCAAAGGAAGCCATTGCCAACCCCGGCAAGGTAATTCAAGCTAACCCCAAGGTGAAGTTTGCCATGACCCACAAGCCGGGCTTCCCTGCCCTTGTGATGCAACTGCCAAGCGGGCACAATCTTGTTTACCCACACCCGCAAGTGAAGCCCACAGTGAAGAAGTATAAAGGGGAAACATACACCACGGATGAAGTCAGTTTCATTGGCTTGAAAGACGGAAGACCAATCAGAATGGGCACTTACGGGGGATCCCTTGTGGAAAATGCAACACAAGCGGTTGCTGGGGATTTGATGACCCACGGGGCATTGAACGCGGACCGCTTGGGTTATAAAATCTTCATGCTGGTCCATGACCAAGCCCTTGCCGAGTTTGAACCGGAAGCCGGGCAGACCATTGAAGGGTTTTGTGAAGCCCTTTGTGACCTGCCCAAGTGGGCTGAAGGTTTGCCCCTTGAAGCTGAAGGGGGACTTGTCCCATTCTACAACAAGGATTAAATGAGAAATAGATTTGCAGGTAATTGCTACAAGTGCCACAAATTCACACCCCCAAACTTTGGGCACTTTGAGCGCAAGGGCAAAGGGTGGCTTGTCCGCTGTGCTTGCTGTGTGAGCCCTGCAAAAGTCAACAAACCACTTGTCAGGGAACTTCAAAGTTTGAGACTCAAAAACATCCTTGGTGAGCTTTATTAAAACCCTTGACCACTTAAACAAAAACTGTTTTTAATTTAAACCATGAAGATATTTCCCAAGACCCCCAAACTTTCAGACAAGGACCGTTCCCGCTTATCCAATGCGGGGTTCCTTCAGTCATGGAACAAATTTGTTACCAAGATCAACAACGCGGGATTGTCACAAGATGACTTGAAGCGTCTTGTGTATCTTGAACTTGAACAGAAGGCACCCCGCCGGGCAATTGTTGAAAAACTAATTGTCCGCATCCAAAAGAAAGAACGGGAAGAAATCTTTGCAGGTATCAAGGCAACCACCGGAAAACTGAACCTGTTTTAATGGGGCTTGAAACACAGCTTGAAACCAAGGTTGGCAAATATGCCAAAAGCAAAGGGTGCCTATCCTTCAAGTTTTCATCCCCTGCCAACCGAGGTGTCCCGGACCGCATCTTCATTGGGTCCAACGGGGTGGTCTTGTTCATGGAACTAAAAGCCCCCGGTAAGACCCCAACTGGGTTGCAGGAAAAGCATTTGAGAAAAATTAAAGAGAATGGCGGCAACGCTGTTTGGTCTGACAGTTTGGAAGACGCGAAAACTTACATTGATATTTATTGCACATGAAAAAACTTGTTACCTTTTACGAAGCGAAAACCGTCTTGCGCAAACTTCTGATCCCCAAGAATTGGAAGACCTTGACAAACAAGGACCGTCGGGAAGTCCGCCGCCTTGAGGGTTTGCGGGCACTCACGCGCGGGCAACGTGAACAAATTGCAAAAATTGAATCCACACTGTGAAGTTCACCCCACTGGAACACCAACACCTTGCCATTGATTGGTTGAAGGTTCGGGAAGTTGCCGCCTTGTTTGCCGGGATGGGTCTTGGCAAGTCTGCATCCGTCCTTGCCGCGTTTGATTGGCTTCTGAAAGACGGGCAGGGCAAAGGGCTTCTTATCATCGCCCCCTTGCGTGTGGCAACCCTTACTTGGCCCCATGAGGTTGAGAAGTGGTCTAATTTCCGGTATATGAAGGTCGTTTGCCTACGGACCAAAGAAGGGTTGAAAGCTTGGGAAGAAGGCACAGCGGACATTTATACTTTAAATTATGAATCACTCCCCAAGTTCTGCAAAAACCAACTCAAGGGGATGACCCCGGAAGACATGCCCGTTGACACTGTGGCTTGGGATGAATTGAGCAAAGCCAAGAACCCCGGAAGCAAGCGGGTCAACGGTTACAACCGCCCGGCAAAAGGACCAGATGGGGAACCACTGAAACGAATCAACCGCCTTGGCAATGAAGTCATTGTAAAAGAGCGGGTTCACGGTTTCCGGGACTTCCGGCACTTGTTCAAACGCCATTGGGGGTTGACCGGGACACCCTGCCCCAACTCTTACTTGGATTTGTTTGCCCAAATCCGGTTGCTTGATAATGGGGACCGCTTGGGGACCGCTTTTACCAATTTCCAAAAAGCTTACTTTGAACCGGACAATGCATATTCCCAATACCCCAAGTTTGTCATCCGCAAAGGGGCGGAAAAGTTCATTGAAGCACGGGTTGCGGACATTGCTTTGACCCTACGTTCAGAAGATTGGTTGGACATCCCGCCAACGGTCACGGAAGACATTGAAATCAAATTGCCCCCCGCCGGGCGGAAGGTTTACAAGGAACTTGAAAAAGAGTTTTTGACTCTGCTTGAAGACCAAGGGCTTGAAGTGGTTGCAGTCAATCAGGGGGCTTTGATTCAAAAGCTTCTTCAAGCAACGTCCGGTGCAATTTATGACGAGAATAAAAAGGTTGGGGTTGTCCATGACGCAAAAATCAAAGCACTGATTAAACTGCAAAAGGACATTGATGAACCCTTGCTTGTGGCAACCCAATTCACCCATGAACAAACCCGCATCCTTGCCGCCTGTCCGGGGGCTGAGTTGTTCAATGATGAAAGCTTGAAGCGTTGGCAGGGAGGCAAAATCAAGTTCTTGGTTGCACACCCACTTTCCATTGGTCACGGGGTTGACGGTCTTCAACATGGCGGGCGGTCCACTTGTTGGTTCACCCCCACTTGGTCAAATGAGTTGTATAACCAATGGAACGCCCGCCTTGCCCGGACCGGGCAGACAGAAGAAACCTTTGTTTACCGTCTGACTGTGCCCGGCACCTTTGATGACGCGGCACTTGAAGTGGTCCGGGAAAAAGGCAAAAATGAAAAAGGGTTCCTCGCTGCGATCAAAAACTTGCAGGAACTGAGCCGAGCGCGTTAGACAAGGGTTGCATCCGCAAAGAAAGGATCTTTTGCGATTATGTAAGCGTAAGCCTGTGAAGCAGGGCTTTTGCCAGACTCCTGAAGCACTGAGTCTGCAAAGTAGGTGTTAAAGTCCTCAACGCTTACATAGTAATTGCGTGTCGCCTGTGACACGTAGCCGGAGCCGTTGCTCTTTGCGGTCGCACTAACCCACGCCAGAATCCACAACCGGCAAACTTGCGCGTGATAATCAAACTCGGTGGCTTGTTTTATCGCCCAGTAATTAACGGCAACGCCGTTTTCGAGAGTGTGTGTTTTTTCTAATGCCATAATATCCTACCAGTTGAACGCCAAAGAGTTCAAACCGCAATAATCACCCGCCTCACCTACAAAGCGAAATGAAACTATGTCTGTTGAACTAAAAGTCACATTAACTACCACTGAAAAAGCACCACTGCCAGACCACTCGGAATCTTGTCCCGACTGATATTCTGCCCCCCCAGCACGCCCGGTTGCTATTGTGGCCCAACTGCCCCCGTTCACACTCTTTTGTATGGAGCCGTCAAGGCGGAGTGGTAAAAAGTCAACTCGCCCACTCCAAAAAGCTGACAAAGTCACTACTACACTTGTTTTAACCACTCTGTTAGCAGTATTTGCACCAACTGCGTCCCAACCGTAAATGTAAATCAAAGGAGAAGTATTACTATTAGCTGTAACACTACTAGCCACCACGGGCAAAGCTAGCTTTGTTATTGCGTCAGACCGTGCCAAATAGACACCGTCATCAACCAATATTATACCACTTTGGAATGCCCCTTCAATTGTTGCGGCACCGCGAATCTTGACATTGTTAAACTCTGCTTCACCTGTCCCCAAAACCTGAAAGCCCGAAGTGTCCGCAACAAAGTTGCTTGATTCGATGGAGCCACCAGAACCCGCAATTTTAATTTCCTGCCCTGTGATTGTTCCAGCGGTTATTTTCCCTGCTGTGACATTAGCGATCTTCGCGTCTGTTATTACCGCATCTGCAATGTTCGCCGTTTGCGTGATGATCTGATTTGCCCCTACTGAGTCGGCTTCCACCGCGCCCGCGCCGATGTCAATTGCCCTGATTAGTTTCTGTGCGTCAACCCAGTCCGTGCCATCCCAGCGGTAAATGCGGTTGTCATCATCTGTGTCAAACCAGATAGCCCCCAAGATACCAGGGTCTGAAGGTTCGGTAGGGCCAAAAAACGATTGGTTGTCTGGGGTTCTCGCCAGTGTGGTCCCCGAAAAGATAGATGCCCAAGATGAGTATATAATTGTGCCACTTGGGAGCACCCGCGCCGAGCGCACTCGGAAATAGCGGATTGCACCACCATCGAGGCCGGTGAGCGTGAAACTGTTTGTCTCAACTGTGGCTTGCACGGTCGGTGTGGCCCCGCCGGGGTCGGTCTCACTTATAAAAATTTCGTAATAGTCCGCGTCATCTTGCGCACCCCATGTGATAACAAGAGAGTCATACCCGGCTGTGACTGTGCCAGTCGGTAGAGAGAGTGCTGCAAAATAGTCGTCAGTAGTTTGTGACCCTGTGGCAACCCAAGGGCCTTGACCGAGCGCACTAACACCCGCAACGCGGACGTAAAACACACTAGCCCCTACCGGAATATCGGTGTAAGTCTGCCCGTAAATGGTCGCTACGGTCTGCCATGCCTCATTTGAGTCACCGACAAATGCTGTCGGATCTGTCGAAATCTGAATCACGTAATACTCTGCCTCAGCGTCACCAATCCAGATGACCCTGAAAAGATCCTCACCAAGTAGGGTAAGCGTGATCGAGGACACCACAGGCAATGCATTTGAGCCGATCAGAGATGGTGTGCCACCTGTGCCGGGAGTGGTCGCCCCACTGTCATTGTCATATACGCTTGGGTCATACTCAACCGCAGTGACTGCCACCGTGTCATCGTCGCCCGGTTCAAGGTGTGTGATCACACAATTTTTAGCAAATGACACGCCGCCGCCCAGCTCGTAAATAGGGCTGTGCGTAACTACATTAACGAATCCATCGCTGTCTCTTAGTGGTAGGATGTCCTCAACCGCCAAACTTGTGGCTGAGACCACCACGTTTGCCGCCGAACCCGCTGTGACTACATAAGGCCCGTAAATGGTGCCATCTATGCCACGCAAACGGATTGTGTATTCTTGGCCGTCAACAAAGGTGACATCGTTTGACAGCGTGATTGTGACATTGTCACTCGCGATGCCGAGCACGTCACCACCCATGTTTGCAGACAGGCCGAAAGTGTCATCTTCGACACGGATTAGGTCATTGTATGTGGCCAGAAAACCCTCAAGCCCTGTCCTAAAGGTAACTTCCCTGCGCCGTTTTTTACGGTCTGAGATGATTTTCATTCCATCAACAAATGCAAGATCGCGACTTGTGACACCTGCGAGTGTCATGGTGTCCGGGTTCTCGCTTGCCGAACCCGCAAGAGCGCATGTCACAACCTCTTGTTTCCAAGTTGTTGGGTTGCGATACTCAACCTCCAAAGAGTCAAATTCTTCCTCCTTGAAAAATGATGCCGAAGTTTTGAGCGTGCCAAAGACGATGTTTTCAGCGTTGAAAAGGTGTGTGACCTGTGTTTGTAAACGGTCAACAATGATGGTGATCAAGCCATTGTCGATCATGGGGACACCCCGCGCACAACTGGCAACCAGTTTCAAGGCTTCCCAAACGCTGGAACTCTTATCAATCACGTAGTCAAAAAACCTGCCTTCTGATGTCAGGACTTGGTCAAGCTCATAAAGAGCTGGCAAGTCTAAATAGTCATCTGACAAGTTGCCCCCATAGGGTGCGGTCAAGATGTCACAGAATGCCCAAACGATTGAGCGCGTCTCTGTTGCAGGTGCCCACCCCGCCGGAGACCAAGTGCGGAGTTTACGCCGATACTCGACATTGATCTTTCTTGCCGAGTTGTCATTGAGATTTGCGGTTGCCCGTGCGCGGACTGCAAGCATGGTTAGATCGCCATAGCTGCCAATGTTGGGAAGGAACGCCCTTGCGCTTTCCCAGATGGCGGTATCACCGACTTTGAAACTATCCGAAGCAGTATTTGTGCGTATGCCGCGCACCTTGTAACGCGCCGGGTTGACAGTCCCTGAGCGCGTGAACCGCTGTGGCGTCACTGTCGCCATTGTTTTTGAGATTGAAAAAAGCTCTGTCCATGCGGTCACATCTGCGCCCGTGTCGTCAATTTGTTTGTAGTCAAATCGAAGCGTTATCGTCGCATTATTTAGCCCACCCTTGTCATTTTGAGAATACAGCCCCCGGCTGAAAACAACATCAACGGCGATTGTGTCCGCAAGTGTGCCGGAGTCATTGACCACGACCTCAAAGCCGTCTGAATCAAAATCATCCTCATTGGTGCCATAGAGTTCGACGTTCCCAACCTCAGTGGAAGTTTGCACATTGTCGCGAAACAACGACACTGCACCGCCGGGTTGCACAATTTGCGTTTCGATGTCCTCAAACTCGCTTGCGAGTGTGTCCTCAATATTTATCGCATCAATGGTGCAACTACCTTGCCCAATTACAAAGAGCGAGTTTTGCCAAGAGTTGTTGTTTACATAGTAGTTATACGATTGCGCTGCGTAAGATGGCCAATGCCGGCCGTCACCATACGCACTTTCAATGGCCTCGCCCAGTTTGACCTGGTTGGTTTGGCCCCTGAGTGTATAGACTGAGTCAGCTTCAGAGCCTGCCGCCGGGTTAACTGGCAGAGCAGGTGTCAGCATCAATGACAGAGCAACGGAGACAATGGTGATCAAGACGGTAAAGATCAGCCATGAGAAACCACCTTCAACCGCCGGGAGCACTAAAATGATCGCTTTGGGGTTTATCGGATCGTCCCAGCCCGCCCGCAAAACTGCATCACTGTTTACGAAAACGATGAACGGCGCATCAAGGGCAAGCCCAGAAGCACCCAAAACTTTGTTGATAGTGGGCACCCCGGACACTGGCACACTATGGACAGTGTGCTCTTTGATTGGGTCAAATGGGTTTGTGACTTCGATTAGGTGCATCTTAATTTGTAAAATTTGACGTTTCGCCACTGCTGGCGGATTTTGTGCAGACTTTGGAGATTAGACCGCCCCGCGCTGTGCGAGCAATGCAAGACCTGCAAATCTCTGGTGGCGATAACACCCACATGACCCATTGTCCGCCCTGCCCCCATGAGCACAATTGCACCCTCAACAGGAGTCCCTAGTTCCTCCCAAACGCTCAAGTTTTCAGACTCAGATTGTGCAAGCTTGGTGACTGCTTTAATGCAGTTCACATCAACCACTTGTTCAGGCAGTTCGACCCCCAAAACGTGTTTGTAGTAGTGCCTTACCATCGTCCAACAGTTAAACGAGCCAGGCCCCACCCCGTCAGCCTCCCATTTTGTGCCTATGTAGTCGGTGATTTGCATTTAGCTATTTCCGAGGGATTTGAACCGCCCACGGGTGTAGTTTTGAGTTAGAAATTTCAGATTTACAATGTCAGCAAATGCCGCCCGCGCTGTGACCGTTTGGGCTGTTATCTGCGCATCCGAAAGAGTCAAAGCGAGTGGTGTATTTTGCGGTGTGGTGAGATCCGAAGCCAGATAAATCCTGTATTTCAAAATGACTTTGCTGTTTTGGTAAAGCACCGAGTCAATAAACTCCGAAATCCTAGCATCAACATTGTCGATTTCAAAGCCAAGCTCACCTACACCATCGACGTTCTGACTAGGCAAAGCCAGCTTGAAACCTACTGGCTCGAAAGTGTGCTCTGTGTCATCCTCAAGAGTCATCACGTAAGCGACTGGGGCATTGACTAAATAGAAATCTTGGGACGTTCCAGCGTGGGAAATGTGGAGCGTATGGAGTAATACCGTACTCGGCTTCGCGCCTGCCCATGCCTCTTTCATTGCCTGTGTTACATTGTTATTCATTCGGATTTTTTGGTTTCACTGGGATTTCTAACTCTGCGAGTGGGTTTTCCGATTTGGCCGCATGATAAGCCGCCCGCTGCTCAAACCATCTTGACATCATTTTGCACCACTTGGCAAGAGCAAGGTGCGCTTGCGGATTCCCAACTTGTTTTGTTGTCATTGCATAAAAAAGCCCCTGCAAGGCATAGACCCAAGCAGAGGCTTTGTAAATTACAAATCTACTTCTAGTTGTAAATCGAAGAGTCTATCGAAGGTGTCTCGGTGCGCTTGACTGCTCTTTTGAGTTCATCCGCCGCACCCGTGACCGCAAATACAAGGTCAAGCCCCTGATCGACTACTTTCACAACCCGCTTGCCTTGCTCTTTGTCTGGTAGCACTTCTGCGACATTGTAAATGCCATCAATCAACCTGCCCGCGCCATCTAACGCCGCATCTTTACGACTTATCTGTTTGAGTTTAAAGGCTCGGTAGCCAACCAAGCCGATACCGAGCAACGCATTTAAAACCACACTGACAGTAGACCCCACGCCCGGAGAGACAACCCCCGGCACATTGGCCGCCACTTGAGCCACTGAGTTAATTTGCACATCTGTGGGGGTTGTCGATTGCCTAGCGATTGCAAAGGCCACGCCCGGTGCACTGTAGCTTGCCGGGAACTGGGATTCAAAGCGAGCTGTAAGAAAAGCTTCTGCGTCCTGCTGCCCCAGCTTTGCGATTTGCTTTGTCTGTTCTCGGTCAAAGGTCAGCACGTTCCCAAACTCATCCGAAACGGTGTATTCACCGCCCGTCTCGGTGTAGGCATAGCCAGTGATGTCCTCAATGTCACAGCCAGTGAATGCCACGGCTGCAAAAGCAAGGATGGCGGTCAGAAGTATATTTTTCATTTTCATCTCTTTTTGGGTTTGGGTTTTGGTTTACCTTTCGGTTTTGTTTTGCATTTCAGAGTTTACATTTGAGGGATTTTTAATGCGTTTGGCTAGCGGGGGGTTTTTGCAATCTCCACCGTTAGATTTATGACTGCATCAGTCAGTTTTTCGGTGGCCTTTTTCCCGTCCGCTTGCGTTTGCAGGATCGCGTCAATCGTCGCGTCCTGGCGCGTGTCAGCCGTGCTGCTCGCCTGCACGGCTTTTTTGAGGTCGCGGGCTTCGGTGCCTGCGTAGATTGAGACCATGCCGCAAAACAGCAGAGTCCCAACTAGCAGTAAGCTCGCGTATTTGTTCGGGATTTGGGTCGTGTCGGATTGGTTTGGCATTGTGTTTGTTTTTGTGTTTGTTAGATATTGGTTGACCCTTTTTAGGTTTTGGGAGTGTTAGATAGCTGCCAGTTCCTCGGCTGTGGTTGCTGCTTCAACTGCTGTGAGTTTTGCACCCTCCACTGCAAAGGCTGTAACTTTACGCACGACACCTTCGTTTAGTGCCAGAGCAAACTGCTCGCGTGTCAGGTCGCGGCGAACACCATCAGCGCACTTGTAACCTGAGAAGACTTCCAACGGGTCAAGCATCTGAAGTATCATCTGGATGTCGATTTGCGTCTGAATGTCGGTGTGAAACGGGACTCCAAAGCTTGTCATTAAATCACCTTGCCAAGCGGCATCACGCTCTTGCTTTAATTGTCGAATCTTTGCTGCTTTGAGTTCTTCCAGTGTTGGCTGGAATGAAGCTGCACCCGCATCAATTTCAGCCTGCGTTATCACGCGGTCAATCAGCGTGGGCTCTCCGTCCTCAGCTTCGGGGGGGACGCTATAGGAGAGCGTGTGCGTCTCCTGATCCCATGCTAGTAGCGTTGCGTCGTCCTCGGGGGCGAATGGCAACGGCGCGGTAAACACCTGTGTAGGGTGTCCCTTGCTGTAGATTAGGTGATTAAGATTTGCTGATACGATTTGCATTATAGGTTGCCTCCACGTTGGGTGAGTATTGTTAGGTCAAAATCGGACTGAGTGGTCGCTGTGATCGTGACTAAATCCTGATGAGTTGTGCCGTCGGAGCGCTGGATGATGTCAGTCCCGCCGCTCACTTCGATGTGGATTTCGCGGTAGCTTAAATTTTGCTCTACGGTCGAGTCCACGGGTATGTAGCGATTATCGACGATGACCCCTGTGATGATGGTGTAAGGACTGAGCGTAATAACGTCCCCGAACGGAAATGAATCTGCGGAACCATCGACGTTAATGACGCGGATATTGCCAAAGTCTCGCGGTGCTAGGTGCCCGTCGGTCAGGCTGGCAAGCGCATCGTAGCGATTAGTTGATAGATCGCGGTGCTGTGCGCCGTTGCCCTCTGTTAGTGGCAATGATGCAACCGCGCCTAATCTCGTTACTTCAATCGCGGTTATCGCAAAAGCACCACCCTCAGTCAGCCCACGGATATTGATTACACCATCAGTCCCACTAGATACAACTCCTTCAAAAACCGTCTCACCATCAGTCAGTGTAAATGTGTCAATCGCACTATTTCCAACAAATAGACCAACAGATGCGTTCTGGATACAGGCCAGACGCACGGTGCCTCCGCTGCTAGTAATCACCAATCGGACAGATTGACCTGCTACTAGCCCAACGGAGCGGAGCAGTGAACTGTCGCTGTCCGCTTTATAGTTCCATGCGTTGTCGCTAAAAGTAAAGTCGTTGTTTGAAGAAGAAAAAGAATCGCCGTTGACTGTAAAGTCGCTAGAATAAATTAAACTACCCCATTGATTAACAGGATTTTGAGCCAACCAACTCGGCACCCCGTATGTTGTAATCGCGGCAATCTGCGTGCCTGTTAGCGAGGTATTATACAGAGCCATGCCTGAGATGATCGCGCCTGCTGCGACAGTCGATACCGTATCAAGATTAACATCGCCAAATAGCACTTGGCTGGCTCCTGTGGACACGCCGTTTACGTAAACACTCAGGGCAGTGCCTGTGCGGGTGAGTGCCACCTTGGCACGGCCTGCGATGGTCGCGGTGTAGGTGCGAGTTGTCGCGCCAAGGGTGACAGAGATGTCGCCCGCATTGACCTCGATAGTGGTATCTGTGCCGCTGATACGGATGCCAGTGGATGCTGTAACTACGAGGGCAAAGTCGTCCGTGATCGTGGGCAGTGTGCTGATGTCGATAGTGTCAGCGACTTGCAGGGCCTTACCGGCGGCAGATGCTTTTGTTACCAAAGCTGATTGTGCCGCTGCTTGCGCCGCAACTGCGCCAGTTTCAGCGGTCTCAGCGTTGGTCTCTGCAAGCTCCGCCGCCGTCTTTGCGGTCTCAGCGTTGGTCTCTGCAAGCTCCGCCGCCGTCTTTGCGGTCTCCGCGTCAGCTACAACATCAGATAAGTCAAACAAAACTTCGTAGTTTACCGAGTCTGCCGCAAAAGTGGTTGACGTAAAACTTGTTGTCACCCGGTAGGCTATGTAGCCATTTTTAAAAGTGTGGCCGAGCACATAAACAGTGCCACCCGGTGTGTATTCACCTTGCCAAAGGAAAGTCTGGGCAAGAAATTTGCGGATTGATGGCACAGCTACTGAGTCAGTGGTTGTGTATTCCGCCGAAGCGTCCCCGTTGACCCAATCCGCCACCCTTGCTTCGTTGGCCTCTAAGAGTGTTACAACCGATTGAACTGTTTCGAGTAAAGTAGGCATCTGTTTTATTGGTTTTCGAGTAGTTGAAAATTTGTTGGTAGAGTCACATTTATAAACTGATTGAGAGGGTCGCCTGTTGCAAGCATTTCTTCAAAAGTGTCACCGTAGTGCTGAAACAGTTCGACAGCTTCAGCGGAAAGGTATTTTTGAGCGAGACAAAGCACTTTTAAGCTCACTTTAAAGTAACCTACCCCAAAATGGGTCACTTTAATGTCGCCCATTGGAGTGACTTCGTAATTTTGGTAGCTGTCTGCATCAAGGAGCAAATCAGTAAGGAAGTTTTCGGCCCCATTGTTGAGCGTGTATGAATACCAGCTTTGGAAAAAGTCTAGCTCACGCTGCGAAAACTCCCACTGCAAAGAGACCTCCCGGCGCAGGTCGTTGTAAGCATTGCGCCGCCGTGTCTTGCCGGATTGAAATTTTGTAGTAATCGCACCATCTTCCTTCGTGAATGAGTATCGAGCGGACGGTTTCGGGAGCTGCGCCGGGTATGTGATTGTAGTAGTCATTGTTTATGCCCTGCGCCTGTCATACTGTTTCAAGGCTCTGTTTGTGCTACCCTGCCCGGTCATTATGCTGTTGTCCACCCTAGACACTGCCCGGTTTACCGCAATGTTGATGATTTGTTCATTGTCCGTTTCGGACTCTTGGACCTCAACCGCACCACCCCCAAAATTCTCAATGTTAATGACTGCCGGCTTTGCAGCGCCACCTTGCGAGCTACCACTTGCCATGTTGAGCAGTTGTTTTTGCTGTGAGAAGTTCAAAATCATTTCCCCACTGTTCACGTTTGCTGTCACACCATCGCCGTTAAAGTTGCCACCCGGCACTATGCCACCCTCTGCGAAGCTGCCGATTGCCGTGCCTGCCATTACACCGACTGAAGCGTAACCGAGGGCGCGAATCGCCGTTGAAGCCGCAATCTTACCAAAGAAAGTGGGGTTTGTCGGATCCGCCGCCGCTTGTCTTGCCGCAAGCTCTGTGCTTAAAATAGCCTGTGCAATCTGAATCCCTTTGGTAACTGCAAACAGTGCCTTTTGAGCGTTTGAGCCCTCTTCAGCTAAACCTTGCAAATCAGATGTAAGGCTCCCCGCGCTACTCAAAATTGCTATGTTTTGATTTGCCATTGCGGATTGCGTCGCAAGTGCCTCTTTCTTTTTGAGAGCTTCGAGGTCTTTGGTCTGCTTTTCCTCAAGTGCTTTCTCAAGCTCCAAATATTTCTCCTTAGTCAGGTGTTGGTTTTCAAGGGACTCTTCCAAAAGTTCAAGGTCACGGTCATACTTATCTGTAATCTGCAATTCTTGCTCAAGAAACCCTTCCTCTCTGATTGTATATTCTGCGTCAAGTTCTGCTTGTAGCCGAGTCAGTGCTGGGCTTTCTTGTGCGCTGTCAAAAAGTGCTAAATCACGCTCTGATTTTAGGAGTGCTAAAGTCTCTGTTCCTTTGGCATAGACCGCCTGCGCCTCTTCTTCTCTTAGCTTGAGCGTTTTTAAGTATTCCGGTGTATCCTCAGTTTGGTCACCTGCTAAAATGTCTGCTCTTGCCTCTGTGATATTTGCAAGTTCTTGATTGGTGGCTTCCATCGTGGCGGTGACGATTCCCCGCCGCGCTTGGTAACTGTGCTCAATTGCGTCTTCTTCATTGAGCAATGACGTTTTGATTTTCTCAAAAGCCTTAGTCATGCCATCCGTCGGGCCACCGAGGTCACCTGAGTTCATAAACTGCTCTAACCTGTCGTCACTAACCCCATTTGCTTCTCTTTGTTTTGTAATCTCAGTTTCCAACAGGAGAATCTTTGCTTGAATAGAAGCTTTTTCAACAGCAAGAGATGACAGTTCTGACTCGCTGGCTTTTTTGCGCACCGCAAACTCAGATACTCTTTCTCCTCTTAGCCTTGTCAGCCCTTTTAGCGCCGATTCCCTTGCCTCAACAGTGTCCAGCGCGTTTTGTTGTCTCGCTAAATCTATCTCAGCCTTTGAAAACTTCTCGATCTCTTCGCGCAAACTACGGAATGAACGGTTAGTGGACGCAAAAGCCCGGTCCATTGTATCCAAATTTCCCATACTCTCAGAGACTGCATCAAAAGAAGCCACAATTTCCCTCAGCGGCCTTGTCTCTTCACCAGACATTGACCTCACTTTTTCCTCAAGCATTTCGAGGAAAGAAATCCCTTTTAAAACCACTGTCTCGATAGCGTCCCCAATTGGGCTGTCTGTGGATATGGTCAGCCACAATTTGTCCCAAGAGTCTGCCATGTTCGACAAAGCACCATCTAACGTGCCCATTCGTGCTTCCATAGCCCCGGCAAAGTTATTTGCCGAAAGATCATTCATGTAACCCTGAATCTCTTGAGCATTGAAACCGACCGTTGTGGTGATACCTCTGAAAGTAAAACGCACCTCGTCACCGATCTTTTTTGAGACAATACCAAACTGTTTAAGACTCTCAAACTCGCCTGTGGTCGCCTGCCCAATCGCGCGGGTCGCATCAAGGATGTTGCGCCCGAATGCCGAAGCGAAATTGCCTATATTGGTCAAAGACTCTTCAGACGGGTCAAGACCCCGGTTGACTAGTTGCACGAACGCCTCTGTCACCTCACCGAGTTGGAAGGGGGTTTCAGTGGCGAAATCTTGGATTGCGCCGAATGCAATTGCAGCATTTTCAGCCGATCCTGTCGAAGTGATCAACTGAGCATTTAGGATGTCAAACTCTCTGGTGATGCTCACCAGCTTTTTGAGCGCCGCCGTTGCCGAGATGACCGCAAGTAAAGGAGCGATCAGAGATTTAAAAGCACCTACTACACCGTCTGTTGCTTTTTCGGTCTTCTTTGACGCGCCTGTCAGTCCGTCAAGCTCCTTAGAAGCTTTCCCGACTTGCTTGCTCTCCACTTTTAAAACTAGGCTAGTTACATCTTCCATTTACCGACATAAAGACGCCATTGAGCATAGAAAGCAACTCTGTATCATAGCCGCTCAACTGCACCCCTTTAAGCCGTGCCCAAGCGTCAACCTCTGCCCAACTGTAAGACCCCCCGGAGCGGATTTCGACAAACCAACCCCACACATGAGCGAGGTATTCCGGGCACTCCGGCTGATCCTGCAACTCTGTCGGTATCACACCTGTCTGTTTATAGGCTTTGAGCAGGTGTGTCTTTTTTGATCCTTTGGCCCCTTCAATGGGCAGACTAAGCTCTATTTCGCTTCTTGCGAAACTTTCGAGTTTGTCTGCCCCATCCCGAAAAAAAGCCGTCTGTCTGCAATAAAAGTGTCAACTATGTTTGCGATTTGTGGCGCCGCCTCAAGAAATTTTAGTTTCTCGGCTTCGGTGCATTCGGCTTCAAAAGACCAAGCGGAGATGCAGGCCGATAAGACTCGGTTTTTCCACTCTTCTTGCTTGCCATTCACAAACACAAACCGGGCTTCTTTGTCTTCGATCTTGTCCGCTTCCGCTTGGATACCTTGGAGTGCTTGGCGCATCCGTGCAGTTGCAAGCGTGTATGCCCCTGAGTCAACACCGAGCAGTTTCAGCCAGTGTTTTGATTTGGCTCCCGTGGGTAAATACAAAGGCACTTCGACACCCTCATTGGCTTTGTCGCGTGTAAAAAATTCGTTCATTTCATTCATGCTGCAAACAAAGAACGTTTTTCATCCGCATTGCAACAGAAAAAACCCCACTACTGAGCAATCAGTAGTGGGGTTCCCCCTATCATCTCACCCCTGAGAAGAGTTTTAAGAAGCGTTTGCGCGTGTGATCACAATATTGGACAAATCCGAAACTTTGTAAAGCGCTTGTATTGGCAGAGTGAGAACGATTGACCCCTCGCCTGAAACATCTGGTTGTCCACCATTGTATTTGATACGAGGCAAATTGATTTCATAAGTATTGCCCGCTGGGTCTTCCAGAGTCACAACCAGAGCGGACTCGGTCTCATTGACAAATTTATCAAACAATGCCGCATTTTGAAAAACCGCCGTAATGGAGCCATTGAGTGTGCAACGCCCAATCGATGGCAAAGAGGTCTCGTCACTGCCGATGTGGTAGATAGGTGCCAGGCCGTTTGCCAGAGTCAGGTCAATTGCTGTGACTACTGAGGTTGCTGTGCCACCCTCAGTAATTGACCCTGTGAAGCCGTCAAAAGGGGCTGTTGTGGTTGGGTCTGTAAAAGTAGGAGTCCCCAGCGTGGAAAGATCCCCTAAGAGAGTCAGACCCTTGCCAAGTGTCCCAAAAGATCCAGTCACAAGACCTGTAACAGGGATATTTAGATTTAGCGTGTTGAGTTCAATGCCGCTAAACAGGTGATAGGGTTTGTCACCAGAAGCTTGGTCTGTGAAATGGCGAAGCATCGAGAACGAGCGACGAGTGACACCTGCTTTCAAAACATTGGTTGACCATGTGCCGAGCAAGACCGCCTCAAGCAACGTGTCAAATGAGCCATAAGAAAGCTCAAAATTGATGTCACCACCGACTGCTTTGACACCGTGCCGGGAGTCACGAATTTGTCGGTCTGAGTGTAGCTCTTCGGAAATAGTGCCTTCTTTGGTGAGCGCAAGGGTTGTGCCTGTGTGCCGAATGTCAACAAACTCGGGATCTGAGCTCGGCGTGGTGCCGTAAGTGGACTCTGCGAGAAGGAAAAGATTATGACGTGCTGAATCAGACATATTGTGTTTTGGTTAGATATTGGCTCTTTGTAAATCGGAACGGAAAGCAACAGTTAACGACTTCCTGAACCAGTTGTCAACATTTCTACCCTGCCCCCACCCGGCTGAAATTACTGCGACCTTTTGGCCTGATTGTGTGAAAGTCTTGCCTGCAACGAACGTTTGCCGGGAAGCGTCAAGCCAAGGTCTCATTGACCCGCCCCCGGTCCCTTGTGGCACGTTCAAATCAATCTGCAAGAACCCTGTCATTCTGTCATCACCTTGTGTGCCAAGTGTGAGCACATCCGGCACATTAGGCACAAAGAAAACGCTTGCCCACTTGGATTTTCCCGCTGGGTCAAAAATGCTGTTTTCCCAGTTGATTGCACCCGTGAAGCCGTTGGCATCAAGAAAGCTCTTGGCCGCTGTCAAAAGTGCTTTTTCTACGTCTGTATCAGCCATTGAATTTTTTCAGGTTTTGGGAAATCCGGATAAAGTTTTTGCGGACCATGCCTTTGGGGGCTTTGGTGTGACTCCATCCGTCATATTCGATTTTATATGCGTATGGCAAATTGTTAGACATAAAGACCGTTTGGTCAACTGTCGGTTTACCCTCCAAAACCAGCCTTTCAACTGCTTTGACCTTTCCGATGGACACCGGCCCGCTTGGGCTTTTTACTTCTTTGCTTGATTTTGACTCAACACCCGCTGAAGTTTTCACAAAGTCAACTGTGCCAGAAGGTGCACCACTTGAAGAAACTTGCCAGTTACCGCGCAAGCGCCCTTCCGCAACTGGGGTATCTAGTATAACCGAAGAAAAGAGTTCAAAAATAACCGCCCGCCGCAATTGGTCAAACTCCTTAATCGCCTTGTCAGCCCATTTGTTCACATCTGCTGCAAAACTACTCATTACTTTTTACTGGTTTTGGGTAAGTTTAAAACTCTGTGGGAGAGCCACATTAACAAACTGGTTTAGCGGATCTCCCGCTGCAAACATTTGTTCCAGCGTGTCACCGTAATGCTCAAAAAGTTCGAGGGATTCACCCGAGAACGCACTCATGGGATCTGGGTTGCGCCCCCCTAACATGCACCCACAAATAAACATTACCGCAGTCCCTGCCGGATTCAATGGCATCACCCCACCTTGACCGGGACCACTGCCAATTTCCCAAAGCTTGCCTTCATGCAAAATGCAGTTGCCCGGCTCTGGTGCAAAAGCAAGACCACTTGCCGCAACCAAGAAAACCCGCGCTTTGCCAGTCGCCAGTGACTCCTTAAAGGTGTCATCAAATCGTATCAGTGAATCAACCGAAGGCACTGTCACAAGGGTTGCCACAGTCTTTGAGTAGTCATCTGTGACTAATCCGGTGACACCATCAATTACACCATTGTAGGCACGAATCTCTCCGACCGCGCCGAAGTTGGCAATCAGTCTTTTGGCGGTTGCCGCCGCTTGTGTGTAATTAAAAGCCATGATTTAAGCCCGGTCAACAATGAGTTGCCCACCTTCATTTTCAAAAAATGGGGCGATTAAATCCATTGCCTGATTAAATTGTGGCGTCACTGATCCTGAGCCGCGCTCTGCATACTGAACTTGCAGGGGTCCTACCTTCTCATTGATAACCTCTTGCCCTGTGCCATCCGGGCGAAGCTCTGAGGTATGGGCAGACACCGCAAACCTCATTTGTGCTTCCTTGACGCGCTCCGGGATTTCGTCAAACGCGATGTAGTCAACATTGTTGAAGATTAACACCCGGACACGCGGAAAAGGCATACGCTGGTTTTGCTCCGTGCGCAGTCCTTGGAATTTGTTCTCAAGCCCAAGGATGAAATCACAGGCTTTGATCAACAGCTTTTCAACATCCGCTGTGACCGATGGGAAACTAAACCCCCGGTCCCCTGCATACGTGATTGCTTCCGCTGCCGTCACAAAGGAATTAGAGTCTGTTTTGCCTGTCCCGTCTTCAATTACAAGTGCCATGTGGACAACAAAAAGCCTTGCCCCATAGAAAGGCAAGGCTTTTGAAAATCACTGAAACCGGGCTTTACATCAAACCTTCAGCACTTGTGATGTTGTCCACCAAAGTTTGAAGGTCTGCTTTCTTGGCATTTGCCGCGTATTCAATGCCCGCATCATCAAGGGTTGCTTTCAGTTCCTTTACAGATGAACCCTTTGGGGTTGTGCCTGTTTCGTCTTCTTGGGGTTCTTCATTTGTAGCAATCTTTGGCCCACCTTCAGGGCTGAAAGCTTCAATCTCTTCGAAGCCCCGGTCTCGACGTTTGACACAGTCAAGCTGCTTTGGTGTCAGTTCAATTTCTGAACCTTCTGAGTGATAGCCGCCCGCGAAATACCCGGATTTTGTTACCTTAATTTTTGTATTCATAATTTCAATTCTCTGTGAGTTGGTATAAAAAATGCCCCCTGAATCAACAGGGGGCGTTTGTAAATGTCAAACGTTTAGCGTTTAGAGTTAGCCAAGCAGACCTGCGACAAATTCGGACTTCCAAACTTTACCACCATAGAAGGCATTCACTTCAATCTTGTTCATGCCGTAACCCTTATACATGCGGAATTCAAACGGAATTCCTGTAAGTGGATCCACAATCATCATCACATCACTTGCGCTGTCACCACCTTCAGGTTGTGCCGGGGCGCGGGCGGCAAACTCAATTGCGGATTGGTGAAAAGCAACATTGCCTGTGTAATCACCACCAATGGTGCCTTCAACTGTGTCCGCAACTGCTTCACGAAGTCCGTTGCGGTTTAGTGTGATGTTACCGGAAGCGGCACCCGAAGCGGTTGCACTGTTGACAACATATTTGTTGGTATCACCCGCAAAGGTAACAACGTCACCCGCAAGGATTGTGCCCTCGTCTGAACCATCAACTGCAATCACTGTGTCACCAATTGCCGCCGCACCTGCTGCGTCAAATCCGGTTGCTGTGCCCGCTGTGTGTGTTTGGATTCCTGCCGATTCTTTAAGCAAGAAGCCTGTGAGGGAACCAAGCGCACCTTGACGGAGCAAATCAGAACTGCCCGCCTCATTGACCTTCTGAAGCTGTGCAATGGAAAGCAGACTTGCACCCGCTACTGTATCAAACACACAGGACAATTGACCACCATCTGTTGGGGCACCGTTGTCCTTTAGAACCTTGCGAAGTTGGGCAAGTGCATTGATGTTGGTTGCAAACGGGTTTGTGTCCGCTGTGCCGAAGTAACGAGAAGCCCCACGGTAAGCAATGCCCGCCATATAAGCTTCCATTTCGTTAATCATGGAACGGATAATTTGCGCAAACTCGTCTTCAACCCATTTGCCATACATGGCAATGTTCTGAAGCTTCTTGGTGTTTTCGCCTGTCAACGGAAGTTCCTTGCCCACGTATTCCGTAAGGTTGAATTCGTCCATGACGTTGACTTTATCACCACTGGAAGGGACAACCATGCCGGGGGTGTAAGTTGCTTTGTCAATTGCTTCAGTTGTGCGCAAGGACTGAACCTTGTCACCCTGTGCCGCAATAGTGACACCGGAAGAATTGACGATACAAGAGGGAATTACCCCCGTAAGTTCGCGTGCAACCCGGTCCATAGAACGGTAAAGGATTGGTGCAAGATTTGTGAATGTGACTGCATTTGCCATAATGATATAATTTATTTGGTTTTAAAAGGATAACCCGGTTTAATCATCAACCACTTCACCCCCGGCAACAGAAAATGTTGACCGTTCAGTTTGTGACAATGCATCAAATTCGGACCGTGTAACTTGTTTTGTGGCACCGCCACCCTTACCATCAAGATCGGGGTTGGCACCGCCACCCTTTCCTTTAGATGCTTTGATGATGCTGGAATAATCCTTATTTTCAAGGATTTCTTTTTGCATTTCAGTAACGGACTTTGCGGACTGTTTACCATCCGTGTCCAATGCGCGAATGACCGCCTTCCCGCCAACCTCTTCAACGGTCATGCGTTTCAAAATTGTGTCCTTCATAATGCCTGGCACTGTGAAGTGTTCATTGGCAAACTTGGTTGCTTCCGCATCAAGCAAAGACTTATGGGATTCCACCTTGAACGCTTGGACCTGTTCCTCACTTTCCTTTTGAATCCGGGCAACTTCCGTTTCATGGGATTCCCGAAGTTCCTGCATTTTCTTTGCATTGCCCTTGTTTGCTTCAAGGTCTGTCAAAAGTTTTGCTTCCCGCTTTTCAACTTCAAGCGTTTTGGCTTCTGCATTCTTCAAATGCTTTTCTGATTCTGCCCATTTGCCTTTTGGGACAAACGCTTCTTCATGCCCTTCAAGGGTCAAAGTTGCGGTCCCGTCTGCAAGGGTGTATTCTGCTTTTGTTTCGTCACTGAGTACGTTAAATTCTTCTTCTGTGAGGATGTATTTCATTATTTTTATTTTGGTTGTGGAGGCACCGCCCCCGGTTAGACATCAATAAAACGGTTTTTATTCAGTTTTTGCAAGAAAGATATTGACAGCTAAACGAAAAACGTTTTTCATTCAGTTATGGGGAATAAATTCTTTAGATTCACAAAGGTTGGTTCTGACATCATTTTGCTTGTTGGTGCAACTGGGGCGGAAATGGACTATTTGCACCGGAAGGGTTTTTCAACGTTCCGCCGCAACAAAACAGTCTTCAACCCCGGTGGTCCCTTTGCTGTGGACACACTGCTTTTGAATGAATTGACCCAATTGGGGTTTTCGTTCACACTTTCACCATGATAATTTTCAAATATAAAAATGTTGTTGGTCAAACTGCCACCATTGCCCATGCAAATGGGGTTTTTCAAATGGATGACTTTGACCGGGCTGAAGTTGAAACCGCTGCTTCAAAACACCAAGAAGGGGGCTACCCCACCGCTTGGCATTTTGTGCAAGCTGTTTGTGGTTCATTGGGCGGGGAAATGATAACCCCGGAACCTGTGGGTTATGAAGACCCGGCTTCTTTTTTGGTCCACTAAAACCCCCGGAGGATTGAAAGGATAAATTCAAACCCTTCCGGGTCCATCTGTGCAAACCCAATTGGGTCATTGAAAAGACGCTCAGTTCCCATTGTCAAAACTTCCGTTGCCCTTCGGTTTTCAACAGAAAACCGCCTTTTACCTCTATATTTTGTTCGGTCAAGGTCATACTCTTTGCCCGCGTATTGGCTCCAACCTTTTTCTTTCCAATGGTCTTCATATGCCCATTCATTTGCATCAAAATCTGTGTTGCCTGTGATCTTAGAAAGCTTTTGTGCCACATCCCCCGGCATTCTGTTTTCCCTAAACTCTTTCACCCTTGCTGAAATGTCCGGGTGTTTAATTTCAATGTCATGGATTATTTCATGGATGTGGACGCTTGTCCCCGCGTCACTTCTGACATTTGCCGTTTTTGTAAGCCAGTTATAATCTGAACGCTTGTTCAGCTTGTTTATTGAAACAGTGGGCACAAGTTTTGGGACCACCATTTTCCCAACAAATTCTGCCGCAACAACGTTGTCACTTCCAAACTTTCCTGAATATGTGCCTAAGTTTGTAACAACTTTATTGTGCGGTGTGTGCAATTCTTTTGGCAGGAACAACGCTTCATGTGCTTCTTTCCTCATTTCACCATCTAATTCATAACCCCTGTGGCGTGTGGCTTTGAAGTCACCGTCCAGAAAGTCCAATTGTTCTTGTTCTGTTTTTAAGGAATTCAACGTCACCATGTTCGCTTCTTGTTCTGCTTCGTTGGCAATCCGCAAGCCATCATATTTTTCACGCAATGCCAATACATCCTGTTTTGTCTGTTGTGGCGTTGTCACCTTGACCGCCGGAGCCTTGACCACAGGGGCAGGGGCACCCCCACCAAAGGCTTTCTTGAATGCTTCCGGTTCTTGCAACTTCATTTCATCCAAGGAAAGGGGGTTGAAGTTCTTGTCTAAGCTCAGGTCTTTAAACTGCTTGGGGGACAGACCGCCATTCCTGAACAGTCCAGCCCGCGATTTGCCAAGTGCCTTGTCTTGAAATCCCGCGTCTTGGTCTTTTAACCAATCATAATAGCTTTTCTTTGCATCAACCGGGCCAAACTCAGTTGAGCGGGTCCGCCCTTCAGAAAGGAAATCAAACTTGGGGTTCATTACCGCAATGGTGGTTGACCTGCAATTCACATGGATTGGGGGCACTGGGCCCGCATCAATGACGTATTGTTCCCCATCAAGCCCTTTACATATGTTTGATGTCTTGGAATCCAACGTTGAAACCCATTGATATTTTTCAACAATGTCCTTGTTGGCTTTCCAAGTTGCCATTCTGCCCACACTGGCAACGTGTTGGACAGATGTTTGAATCACTGCTTTTGCATTCCGCCGGGACACTTCAAGAATCCCATCTTTGTATCTGTTCGCCTTGGTCCCAATAATAGACTTCACAATTTGTTGGTTGGTCCGCCCTTGGAAGAACCCTTGCCGGACAGTGTTGGCCACCCGGCTTGTTTCCCCGTCTGCAAGCTTGCCAATGAAATCATTCATGGTTTCCCCGGAATGTGACATTGCTTGTGTTGTTGCCAACCTGAACGCTTGCTTGGGGGTTGCTGAGGCTACCTTGACCCCACCTGTAAGGCTTGAAGCAATGTCAATGCCTTCCATCGAAGCATATACCCCGGCAACCTGCTCAAGCTGTGGTGTGAAAAGCTGGATTTGCTTTGTGTAAATATTGTGAACCCGTGTTTTGTATGTCCCCAACAAGCGGTTGACTGTTTGTTTGTTCAGGTCTGTCAGTTCCCCCACCTTGGCAAGTTCAGACCGGACAGTTGCGGAAATGTCCGCAAACACCTTGTTGAAGTCCCGGACTTGCCCGGACTTCAATTGTTCAAGTGTGACTTGCCGCCGGATTGCTAAATCAAGAAGTGCTTTGTTGATTGGCATTAGATAACAGGTTCAACCGGGATGATGTTGTCTTCCATCTTGGATTTGGCGGTTTTGTCATCTTCTGTGGCAACACCCGCTTTGCGTAACTGTGTCCGGGCTTCATCAAAGGTGATAAGACCACCTTGCCACTCTGCAACGATTTGTGCGCGTTCCTGTGGGCTTGCCATTGCCGCCGCAAAATCTGAATTTAATTCAAAGATGATGGTTTTGGGGTCCACGTCTGCAACGAACCGGGAAGCATGGAAAAGGGCTTTGCGGTATGCAGCGGATACATTCTTTGCAGCACTGGACAAGACAGAAGATTCACTTGATTCTTCAATCAATGCTTCTGTTGCTGTCCCCTTGGTTGCCATTGGTTCAATCAGCTTGGCACCCAATGCCTTCATTTGTTCTTCTTTGTGCTTCATTGCTTCCGCTGCAATCCCGTTGGCTTCTGTGTGAAGCAACTTGGCATCCGCGTCCTTGGGCAATGGGATTGCAGACCGGGACCCAAGCTTGACCCCATCTTTGAAGTTTTTGTCCACCCATTCTTGTTGAAGCCCGGTCAAAACCAATGTGTCCTGTCCGGTAATAAAGACCCCTTCTTCATAATCCGCTGAATTGCGATAATGTGCCACATTCAGGTTGGCAAGGTCAAGCAAAGGGGCTTTGTCAATACATGGTTCATTGTTCACAGCCCCCACAAATTCAAATGGGATTCTGTCAAGGGGTTGCCCCCTGTGGTCCTGAAGGACAACCGGGAAACCTTCAACAATTGCGAAGTCTTCCCCATCAATGGGTTTTTCAAGCTTTTTCCACAGTGTCACCACCGCCGCAAATTGGGTGTTTTCCTCATTCACTGGCATCAAGCGTATTTCCCGCCAACGGGGTTCTTTCTTAAATTCAAAACCGTCATCTTCAACAATAGTGGATTCTTCAATCACAACCAAGGAAAGCAGGGTTTCACCACCAACCGCAGTCACACGCCAATTGATGATTTGTTCCGGTTGAATGAGAATCACACGCGGGCGGATTCGTAAAGTTTCAATGTCTTCCTTGGTGGTTGCATCCCCAGTTGCCGGGAAGTCAGACAAAAGCCCGCAGTGACCTTTGCCAACTGTTGCCTTTAACGTTGCCTTGGCTTGCTGTTCAAGGGGTGTCCCAGCACCGTCAATGTCTGCTTCATATCGTTCAACATCACCGGGCAAGTCTGATTCTGAGTCCTTGCTAAAGACTTGACCAACAAGACCGTCAAGGGTCCGTCCGGTCACATTGTAGAAGACCGCCCGTTGCACATATGCTTTGAACCGCTTCTTGCTATACTCGCTGTCAAGTTCCGCTGTGGGGTTTGGCAAATAGAGTTCCTTTGCCTTCTTGATGGTTTCTTCCCCGGCAACACAGTCAGAAATCAGTTTCCAACTCTTTTGGTTGTCTGAAACTTCTTTGCGTTTATGGTCAACTTTTGGCATAAAGGCAAAATCAGAGTTTTTGGCGGGAAATGCAAGTTTCTTGTTTTTGGGGCTTGACGGGTAAATGAAAAACGTTTTTTGTTTGTTAAATGAAAAACAAAATCACACCTAAAATAGATGACACCGTCAAAATATTCACCCATTACATAAAATCAAAATGAGCTTATCCGAATCAATCACCCTCTGTGCCGCCTTGTTTTATGGGTCTGCATTCCTTGCCGCTTACATTGTGTATAACTTGCCGGAGTGGAAATTCCAACGGGCATTGCGCAAGCTTGGCAAAACATTAGACAAACGCACCCCCAAGAAATCATAAATTATGGACCCAAATAAAACACCATTCAACCCCAACAAACACATTGCCGTTGTCTGTGCCCACAAAGGCATTGATATGAGCAAGACCGGACGCAATGCCCCGTGCCCCTGTGAGTCCGGCAAGAAGTTCAAAAAGTGCTGTATTGACCAAACCCCTAAAAACATCTGCTTGCGCTTTGCACGGGCGGACCGGGACTTCCACATTACCAACTTGAATGGGGACTTCCAACACGCACGGAAGCTTGCAGAACAACACAATCAGTTGTTGGCGGTCCTGAAGTTGCTGGACAATGCCACATTCAAAGATTTCACCCCCTTTGAAGTCCAATAATGAACTACCTTAATTTACAGCTATTCAAGGCCCTTGTGGGTCTTCAGGGCGACGGTTCAGATGTTTATGAACTGCTTGAGGGTGACTTGCACCCACGCGGGGACATCCGGGATTGTGTGGGTGATGACATCATTGCCACATATGAAGCTTGGGCAAGGGAACAACAAGAGGTTTATCAAGTAAACAAAGGATCCAAGGCTTGCTTCTGTGATGATGGAAAACACTTCTTTCATTGGATGCAAGTGACTGAATACCCAGATGACCGGGAAGAACATGACTTTCTTGATTGGGAATACCTGAATGATGATTGGGGGGACAGGTGAACCAAGGAATTTGCCAGTGTGAAGAACCCACCGTTGCCCGGAATGCCCTTGCGGAAGTGACAAGAAGTTTAAAAAGTGCTGCCTTAGATGATTCAAAAGAAGCGAGAAAACCCACACGGTTGTTTGTTCCGTGTGGGCTTTTTTGTGACTAGGTTGCAAACTGGACACCAATGGTTTCCACATAGTCCGGCCGTGCATCCAAAACCATATATCTCGCCTCGTCGAATACATGATCAATCGCGGTGGTCTCAACGTCATCTGGGTCTTTTTCTGATCTTGGCAAAACTGGAACCGTGTTAATAAACGCTTTGCAATTTCGCATGACAAACAACCCCGGCCCTTCCCGCTTAACTGAGTTTTCCAACATATCCCGCATCAACTGAAGGCCATTCTTGCGGCTCCCCTTCTTCTTGTCCGACCGGGTCCACGTTATACCCTCTTCCTGCATGATCGAAGCAATTGAACCACTTTCGGCTTCATTTACATCATAAATCTGATTGTCAGCCGGGCCGGGTGTGACAACATTTTGCACCCAACCCAACAAAAGTAGGTTTTCACAGGTCTCTTTGACACGCTTTGCCACGTCCCGAGCTGACAGCTTCAAGCCTTTGTTGTGCCCGTAAAGATCAACACCCCCATGCGGGTTCTTCCGGGCTTCAGCCCCATATACTTCCCCAAACCGGATAAGTGACCCTTTTGGAAAACAAAGTGTTTTGCCATCAACCTCGATTTCCTCACCATTGGAAATGCCCCAAAACCCAACCGAAAACGGGTGAGAAGATCCCCAGTCAAACGAGCGCCGGGTCTTCCAATTCGCCGGGACCGGGAACCTTGGAACAATGTGCACACCACTTTCCCAAATGTCGTCAATTGCCCCACCCGCTGTGACATCCCAATCCCCTTCAAGCCAAGCTTTGCGTTTGTTGGGATCTGTGATGTTTTCAAGGTCTGCAATATATTCGGGGGCAAGATACCTGTTTTCTTTGTAAGAACTGAACAACCGGACCTGTGTTTTGATGACATCCAATTCCATTTGTGTCCGGGGATTGAAGACCTTTGTGGTGTTGCGCACTACCTTGCCCGCCGGTGCCACGTCAACGAATCGCGTCTTAACCCAGTTGTGCCCCGCTCCACTTGGGTTTGTGGTGCTGAAAACCATTAAAGGAATCTCTGGCAAAGGGTTCTCTGGGTCTGGGCTGTGTTCTTCTGGGATGAATGATGAACGGTTGCAGGACATCATCAAATCATAGCATTCCGAGGTTGCCCACTGCGATAATTCGTTAAAACCCAAAAATGCAAACTCTTGTCCGTGAAATTTATCATAATCCCCCGGCTTCTCCATCACACGCAAAAGCAGTTCTTCCCCGGAGGGCCAAACCCACTTGTAAGATGATTGGGAAGCAAGGAACTTGGCACCATCTTTGAACTTGGGGAACCAACGCTTGGTCCGGGCAACAATGTCATCCAGTGATTTGTAAGAACGCCCAATGATGACACCACGCCAGAAAGAGCCGTATCCCTGCCCCACATGCCGCCTGAACCGCATAATTTGAACGTCCGTCTTACCACCGCCTCGGGTCCCATCAACCATGATGTGGTTCACCGGGGCGGATAATGCCAAACACTGTGACCCCGGCAAGGGCTTCCAGATGACTTTATTTTGCGGGCGATTGGGCATAAATCACAACCAGTAAATTAATTTCGTTCATTCCTCTCTCATAATATATCTAGGCGTTAGCCTCTTCCAGTTCCTTCGGGATGCTTCGGGATTGATTTGTCGTGGAGCCAGTCGCTCGCTTTTCGGAATCCGAATATCCACGCGATCTCCGAAAGAGGATGCGCAAGAAGATTATGGATCGACCATCGGAAGTGGTCACTGCTCGCGGCACGAACCTTTCGGCATATCCCGTTTAGCGAGCATCGAGAACAACCACGAAGGCTAATTAATTCCTTTCGCTCATCCCTCGCTTCACTCATCACACACCTCCACGTTGGGCGAAAGCTCCACCAACACTTTTGCAATGCGCTCAAGCTCGTCATCCGACAGCGTTTTTACAGCCCCGAATTTCCAGTTTCGAAACCGCATGTAATCGACCTCTGCCGCAAGGCAGACACCTTTTGCGTTCAAGAGGGGTAGCCTTTCGGCTAGCCCCTCAGATGTAAGTTTCGTAGCCATTAAGCGAGAGGTTGACGTGCAGCAACAACAGCCATGGACATCTTTACTTCATCAGCAGAAAAGAATTTGCGATTGTCAGTTTCGGCGGAGCACTCAAACAATGCGGAACCACCGAAAATTAGCTCACTGCTCTTAGTCTTCTCAAAGAGAGCAGCATTTTCATCTATATTAAGGTCAGACACTTCAAGCACGTTTTCTGGCAAGTCTCCGGAATTAACATCTGCATAAAAGCCGATAAATTTTGAATTGGATAATTCTTCTAAAACTTTGATCTTATTTTCGCGTGTTATGTTCATTTTTATATTTCTCGTTTCGTTGTGTTGTCATTGGGTTTGTCCCTCTGATCTACACACAATCTAAACACAAAAGTTTATGTGTCAACCCCTAATTTAAACTTTTTTGTTTATTTATCACGGTAGGCATTTCGGGACAATCCCAGAGGCCGAGCCATTTGCACTAGCCATCGAGGTCATTCGTGACACCCAACCCGCCCCATTCACAAGCCAAATCACTCAGAGTCGGCTTTTTTGTGCCCTTTAAGCGCCTCTTGCTGTCTGACTGCGTCTTTCTCCCAATCATTGAGGCTAGAGCCACCTGTGGGCACTAGCATCACCCCACCGCCGTGTTTGAGGTTCACTTCGTCCGGCTCATTGTGTCCTGCCATTTTATTGTCAATCTCAACAGCCGCGAGTTTGGAAGGCACCCTGAAGGTTGTACTTATGTGGTCACCTTCGCCATTGTAGCGCCGGGTCACTGATTCAATCAGGTCTGCATTCGTGTCCCCTGCATCGTCTGGGTCAATCGCGATTGGGTTGACCCGGGCCACACGGGCAAGGAACTCCCGCTTTTCTTGCCGGGACAGGGTGGTTGCTGTTTCTGTGTTCCTTTGAAGCCGGGCAATTTCCGCTTTGATGTGTGGTTGCTTTTCAAGGTCTTGGTAACTTGACCGGGCTGAGTCCTTAGATCCACAACGGGGGTATGCCTCCAAATAACAATCAATTTTAGTCATTTCACCCCCTGCCCGGTTTGCACAATAAATGCTTTGGGATTTTGTGAGTTTTTTGAGTTTATCCGCCATAGGTTAAGAATGAATGAACAGTAAGGGATTCTGCAACCCCAAAATTTTACACCTCACACCAAGGGGTTTTTCTGTTAACCCCAAAAATGAAGATATAAATTTACAAAGGACCCCGGACAGACAGACAGAGAAAAATAACAATAATGTAATGTGTGCGGTAAAAACACTTTTTCTTTCTTTCCCCCTTTTTTCCATTTTCCTACATGTTCTTAATGTTATTTTTCTCTGTCTGTCTGTCCACAACTTCAAAAATAAACAAATCTCTAATTTATAACTTCAAATTTGCAGTTAAAAAGGAAACCTGAGTAAATAGCCCAACTTTTTAGGGTTTTATGTATAAAAGGTTGTTGACATATAAAAAAAACTGTTACATAAAAAAGGTTTATGAATAGACATGACTCCAAATTCCCCACACACCCAATGGTTCGGAAAGTCCCCGAAGAATTGAGGCATTTTTTCAGTATGTCCCAAGACGGTAAAACAATCCTTTGGGAGTTTAACACGGTACAAAAGGGTGGGCACCTACTAATTTCACCGAGGATGGCATCGCGGGAAGGGGAACCCGCTGGGTGTCTCACCAAGCACCCGAAAGGGCATTCAAGAGCTGGTGAGCCCGCTTGGCTGAAAATTTATTTGTTCGGTGATATTCTGAGAGGTGCAGAGGTTGCTTATTGTTTGCAAACGGGCGATGAGGTCCCTCATGACTGCAAAGTTGCCTGCCGCGATGGTGACCCAACAAACAACAACATAAAAAACCTAGTAGTCATTAAAAAAATATGATCACAACACCCCGATTCTTTGGTGGCGACGCCAGCCACCTATTCAAGCACGTCGAACCCCTACCTTGTGCAAATTTCAAGGAGTTCTTTGACACGCAACTACGCGCACCCATCCGGTCACAGCACACCGCCGCCGAATTCACCGCGATGAGTGAAGCAGGCAAGAAACAGGTCAAGTTTGTGCGCTACTTCACACCGTCGAGTTTTGCTGAAAAGAGCAAAGGCGGGTATCTAAAAAACAATGCCAATGTCAAAGCAGTAAACCTGCTCTGTCTGGACATTGACCCGGAGAAGGTCAAAGATCCAGAAACAGGCAAATGGGTTGAGACTGGGGACTACCCCGCCGCCCGACTGATCAAAAACCCTCAAAGATTGCGCGAAGCATTGGATGGCCTCAATTTTGCACTTTACACCACCATCAACCACACACCGGAAGCCGCCCGCGCCCGGCTGGTTGTCGAAGCGGACAACCTGCCCCCAGAACACTACGCTGAAGCGGTGAACCACATAGCCGCGCTGATTGGCCTGCCATCTGTCACCACTGAATCAAAAACGATCTCACAAGCGATGTTTAGACCCACCATCTTTGCAGACACGGACTTGAACTTTAACCACCCAGTGGTTGACTATTTTTGCAAAGGCACCGCGTTTGACCCATCTGTCTTAGTTGGTATCGGTGCAACAACAACGAAGCCAGGCAAACCACCGAAACAGGCAAGCACCGACTTTTTTGACGGCATCGAGTACTTGAAACAGTCCGTTTACGGTGTGGAACTCAAAGATGCAAAAGAGGCCATTTCTGCACTGTCACCGGACTGCTCACAAGACGACTGGATACGCTGCGCTATGGCACTGCGCCACCAATTCCCAAGCCAAGATGAAGAAGCTTTTGCGCTGTTTGATTCTTGGAGTTCCGAAGGCCGGACGTATGAGGGGGAGGAAAAGACGCGCTACCGGTGGGATCACACGAGCGCCACACCCTCAAATCGGCTGCCAACCACCATGAGAACCATTTTCAAGCTCGCTAAAGAAGCAGGCTGGGACTGTGCCGAAACGAATCAGAAGCTTTTCGCTCGCCTCACCACTTGGCTGAAAGGCTGCACCACGCTTGAAGACCTACTTGACCGGGGGTTTGAAAAAATTGTAGTCAGTCCCCTGCTTGGGTCTGCCTATGAAACGCCACTGATTGACACTGTCAAAAAACAGGCAAAATCTGTTTTTGGGTTCACCTACTCTGTTGCCGAGCTGAAAAAACACCTGAAAACTCTACAGTCCGAAGCCAAAGAAAAACAAAGGCAAAAAGACAGCGAAGAGAAGCCAACCCCACTTTGGGCAAGAGGGCTTGTCTATCTTTCCGGTCTTGAGCGTGTCTATCGCACCGAGACTTGTGAGGTGCTAACCAAAAGCTCTTTTGACTCGTCATACGGCGTCAAACTACTCCCCAACGCGCAAGAGTTACAGGAGCGCGGTGACACATCATTACAGGCCAAACTTACTCCTATTGTGCGCCCGCAAGACTACATTCTCAATGAGTTAGAGATCCCGCGTGTTTATGACCTGACCTATGACCCAGCCAACCCAGATGATGTCATCGTCGTTAAAGGCAAAAAGCGGTTTGTGAACACCTATACAAAGAGCTATGCCAAGGCGGATCGCAAAACAGCCGTCGAAGCTGGGCGGGTGATTTTAAAGCACGCTGCACTACTGATTGCCGAGCCGGAGCACCAGCGCCGGCTGATTGATTTCATCGCGTTCATGGTCCAAAACCCCGGCAAAAAGGTTCGCTGGGCATTCCTAATCCAGTCGGCACAAGGCAATGGTAAAGGCTTACTGGCAAAGGCGCTTCGTGGTGTGTTTGGCCGGGGCAACATCAAAACGGTGGACCCGGAAGCAATTTTTAGCCCATTCAATGACTGGGCAGTTGGCACCCAGCTTTCAATTCTAAATGAGATCCGCGTCACTGGGCACAGCCGCCATGATGTGATGAATAAACTCAAAGAGCCAATCTCAGACGACCACGTCTCTATAAACCAGAAATTTAAACCAAACGAAGAGTTTGAAAACGTTACTAATTACTTGATTTTTACAAACCACAAAGACGCCATCGCGGTGGAGCAAAGGGAGAGAAGATATTTTGTTGTGTTCTCCCCAATCCAAACGGAGAAAGACACTGATAGGCTCATGGAGTCCGGCGCACTTGAGCCACTACAAAAACTCGTTGACTCTGCCCAGTTCGGTGGCTTGCGGGCGTTTTTTGAGGACTGGGAACTTTCCCCCAGGTTTTGCCCCGACTCACCCCCACCAAAAACGGAATACTTTTACCAAATGGCGGACCACTCAAAAACGGACATTGAAAAGCTTCTTGAAGGTGTGCTTGAAGAAGGGCAAGAACCGCTTGTTCAATCAGACATAATTTCTTCAAGTCAACTGTTGCGGATGCTTGAGAGTGAAACCAATCAAAAGATTAGCCCCAAAGTATTGGGCTCAATCCTAATCAACAAAGGCTTCAAGCGGCATTCCGGTTGTCCATCCTTGGTGTGAAGCATCAAGTGTGGGTTGACCCGGATTCAGCGGTTGCAGACCTGAATGTTGCCAAAATTCTTGAAAAACGCATCACCTTACATGGGGAAGAACTTCTTTAATATGAAAAACCAAACACACAAACAATGCCAAGCGGACCCAACAATCAAGACGGTTGCAGTCTGCTTCGACCAAGAGAATGGCAAGGGGAAAAGCTACACATACAAAACCCGCCTGAAGCTGAAAAAAGGGGACTTGTGCAACGTCAAGACCCCAAGGGGTGTCATTGTGGTCCGGGTTGTCACTGTCCACAAGGAAGCCCAAGTCAGTGAAGTTGCAGATTTTGAACTGAAGTGGATTGCAAGCAAAGTGGACATGCAAGCAATCCGCGCCGGGGAAAAAGAAGACCGGGACTTTGCCAAAGCAAAGCTAAGCCTGAAAGAATCACTTGGGGACCTTTTCTAGTATGACCAAGAAGCACAGAAAGCCTATATTGCGGCAAGGTGTCAAAGGTCTGCCCAATCACGCGCAACAACGCTTCCGGCAACGATACGGGCGGGAAGTGTCACAAAGGCAAATGCGAGCCCTTGTTGAACTAGCAGAGTTGGACAAGTGCAAAGCCAAGACACATGACAACAACGGGAATGTGAAAGTCATTGTCCGGGTTGGGGCTGAACTGTTCCACTTCGTTTACTGCCATGCCAATCTTAAAATTATAACTTTCTTACCTACCAAATAAAAACCATTTTAGGGGTTGACCCTTAAACAAAAACCGTTTTCTGTTTGCATTGTTCAACAAAGAACAGAAATTCAAACCACCAAAAATTGAGAAATCCAAAATATGACAGAACCACTAAACAACACCACAATTATCTTAACCCCACTTGCGCAAATTGCGGACAAGTATGACCAACTTTGCAATTCCCTTAGTCTTACACCACGTAACAGAACTTCCCTAATTATGGACATGGCTTCTGTTGAACAAGATGAAACCATTGAAATGGATTGGCAAGGTGTTCTTGAAGCCAAGGAATTTGACTTTTTCCATGTTATTGGGGGCATTATCCGACACATGGACCGTTCTTCTTATCCGGGTAAACTGACAGGTTGCTTTGTCCCCCGTTTTGCCAAATAAAAATTTTTCCTATCAAAATAAACCACCAAAAACACAAATCATGAGCCTAGAAAAAGCTATCCAAGAAAACACCGCCGCAATGATGAAGCTTGCGGAATCAAACATTGTCCTTGCGGACACTTTCACCAGGGGAACCACCACACAGGTTGCAATTGCCAAACCGGAAGAAAAGAAGGAAACCACCGTACAAAAGAAAAAGCGTTTGAAAAAGGAAGAAGCTGAAGCAACTGAACCGGAACCAAAGGAAGTCACCAAGACTGAAGTATCAGCGGATGACTTGCGTAAGGTTGCCGGGAAGCTTGTAGAAGATGGGAAGAAAGCAGACTTCCAAGCGGTCCTGAAACAGTTTGAAACCAAGAACATCACCTTGTTTGAAAAAGACGGGGGTGACTTGGCTGAAATGCTTGAAGCACTGGAAAACCAAGCTGGTTGCAAGCTTGCAGAAATTGCAGACTAAAAACCCTTATCACGCTACGAGTGATAAGGGTTTGCCGGGTTGGGTGAAACAATTAACCCGGCACCCACCTTTTTAATTTAAACTTTCAAATCCTATGCCAGAAACTAAAGAAACACATTCCCGCCTTGCACCGTCCGCCGCCAAACAGTGGGTTCCTTGCACCGCATCAATCAAATTCATCCAGGACAACCAAGACCGGATTCCTGAAGACCAACCAAGTGTGTATGCCAACGAAGGCACCATTGCGCATGAATGGTGTTCCAACATCCTTGATGGACTG